>SESA01000155.1_pt1 | contig 48741 bp, 36 predicted proteins | sample 3171451 | NCBI WGS metagenome assembly SESA01 (sample SAMN06051862, study PRJNA518727) | freshwater metagenome | biome: subpolar coniferous forest; feature: holomictic lake; material: water; isolation source: holomictic Lake 227, 8 m depth | place: Canada: near Kenora, Ontario | collected...
GCAGCGATCGCATTCCACGCCAACCAATTCATTACATGCAACAGCGAGGCGCGCATGAGCGCTGATTCATCACGAGCGAATTCATTCGCGGAGGACGCGTTGCTTGCGCACATTTATTCAACCGTCACAGGCGCGGAGCATGTATTGGTTGGTCCAGGCGACGACATGGCCATGATTTCTGTTGGCAACCAACAACTGCTGGTCGCAAAAGATTTATTGGTTGAAGGCCGACATTTTTTAACCACGGCAAGCATGGCGCAGATTGGACGCAAAGCCGTCACGCGCAACATCAGCGATGTGGCCGCCATGGCCGCCACGCCTGTTGCAATTCTTGCGGCATGTGTTTTGCCGCGCTCCATGACGCAAATGCAAGCTCAAGAATTAGTTGACGCTATTTCAAATACCGCCGCGCACTTTGGCGCGCCGTTGATTGGTGGCGACACGTGCGTGCATGTTGCAAATGGTCCGCTCACAATTTCGGTGACCGTGCTCGCCCAGCCGCTTGAAGGCGTGAAACCAATTCTTCGCAGCGGCGCGCGCGCGGGCGATCAACTTTTTGTCACGGGCGCTCTTGGCGGCTCACTTCAAAAAGATGGCGGTGGACATCATTTCACATTTGAGCCGCGTCTGGCGGAATCCCACGCGTTGGCGCGGCTGCTTGGCGCCAATATGCACGCCATGATGGATCTCTCAGATGGTCTTGCCCGTGACGGCGCTCGCTTTGCGCAAGCAAGCGCGTTGCAAGCGGTCATTATTGCCGAGCAACTTCCATGCACACCCGCATGCGTGCAGGCGCACACGCAAGTGAATGCGTGGCGAGGCGCTTTGGGTGACGGCGAAGATTATGAATTGCTGTTCGCGGTTGCGGCTGGCGTGCAGGTGCCTGCGACCATTGGTCCGCACAACACTCCGATCACTCGCATTGGTTCGTTGCAAGCGTTGCCGTCCCCAAACGACACTGCATTAGTATGTCTGCACAATCATCAATCGGTTGATGTATCCAAACTTGGACATTGGCATGACTCAATTTGAAATCACAACACAGTCCCACGCGCAGACCGAGGAGGTCGCCTCCATGCTTGCCACTCTGCTTGTGGGCGGTGAAACCATAGCGCTGCGTGGCGATCTTGGCGCGGGCAAGACGTGCTTTGTTCGCGGGCTTGCAAGTGGCCTGGGTTGCGATGAGCGTCAAGTGAGCAGTCCGACATACATTGTGTTGCAGCGTTACCGCGGCGCGCGCATAGATCTGGTTCACGTGGACGCGTATCGCTTAAGCAACCCGGAGCAACTGCGCGACAGCGGCCTTGAAATTGGCGCGCATGACAGCGTTGCCGCCATTGAATGGGCCGAACGCGTTGAAAGTGAATTGCCCGCGGACACCATTACGGTTTCACTTGCCGCCACAAGTCCAACTGAGCGCGCAATCACCATTCACGCGCCTCAGAATTTCATAGAGCGTCTTGCGTCAAGCATGCGCCCGCGTCCGTGCGCAATTTGCAAAGCGCCCGTTGAATTTCTTGGTCAAACAAAACCATTCTGCAGCAAGCGTTGCCGCGACGTGGACCTGGGTCGTTGGATTGATGGGCGCTACCAAATTTCCAGGCCCATTGAGCAAACTGATTTAGACGAAGACTAAAAACAGAATTCCGAACAGGGGGCTGACGTCGACAAACAGTTGAAGGGGACTTGCAGGGTGTAGAAAGCGCGCGCAGTTGAAAGCCATGAACAAAAATCAGCCCTGCTTTCACGCATGTTGCGTAAACAATTTATACGGTGATATCGCCGCCAATGACTTTACGCAGCGACATGATTGACTCGCGCAGCGCCGTAGCGGCCTGTGAAAATTCACTTGTCGCTTCTTGCGCGCGCGACGCGTTCTGTGTGAGCGCGTCCATGGCTTGACGAATTTGATCCGCGCCTTGCACTTGGCTTTGCATGCCCTCGGTGACTTCGCTGAAACTGCTTTCAACGCTGCCAACTTGGTCAATGACTTTGGTCAGGCGCTGGCCGACCTCGCCCACATTGGTCACGCCGCGGCGCACTTGCTCGCTGAAGCGGTCCATTTCCATCACGCCGCCAGAAACCGCGGCCTGCATTTGCTGAACATTCTTTTCAATATCAAGCGTGGCTGCGGCGGTCTGATCGGCAAGGCGACGAATTTCACGAGCCACCACCAAGAATCCGCGGCCACTGTCGCCGGCTTTTTCCGCTTCAATGGCAGCGTTCACGCTGAGCAAATTGGTTTGGTCGGACACCTTTGTAATGGCGTCCACAATGGAGTTAATGCTGCTGGCTTTCTCAAAGATCATGGACAGGCGTTCAGCCACATTGGTGGTGGCGCTGGCAAGGCCTTCCATGGTGGCGCCCATGGCTTGCACGCCAACTCGTCCCTCGGATGCGTTTTGCGAGGACTCGCTGGCGGCTTTGGCAATGGTCTCCATTTTGCGCAGCAATTCGCTGCCAGTCACGGTGATCTGGCGCACGGCCGCGGCAATCTCCACGCTGCTTGCGCCAAAGGATTGCGACACGGATTCTTGTTGACGGCTCGATCCAGCCATTTCAATAGCGGTGCTGCTAATGCCAACGGTCACGCCGCTGACTTCGCCAACAACTTTGGTGGCGGTGCGCAAAATCAGAGTGCCCATGATGAGAATTCCCACAACGCCAACCAGAAGGTCAAGCCATAGGTCGCTCCAAATTTCATGGACCAAGCGGGCGCGCGGAATTTCCACCACAACTTTCCAGTCATTCAGGGCAACACGGGTCATGGCGTGAATATTTTCTGCGTTGTTCAGGGGGTTGACGGCGGTTCCAAGAACATTTTTTCCGCTTTGCGCAAGCAATGTGCGCAAGGATGTGGCCCATGGAGTCTTGTCCAGTGGCTTTCCTGCAATGGATTCAAATGTCGCGCGCGTTTGCTCAGTGGCGGTGGTATCGCCCGCATACGCCGTGATAAAATTATCTTCGTCGGTCAGCAAATACACATTCAGGCCGCTTTCAATAGCGAGTTGTTTAATGGCTTCGTTCGCAAACACAAGCGGCCTGCTGACGCCAACAACGCCCGCAAATTTTCCATCAATCGAAATTGGCAATGCAAACTCCGTCACCAATTCACCTTCATGCATGTGGGGTTCTGTGACAATGATCTTGCTTGCGTTTCCGTTGGAAAAATATTGCTTGGCGGTTTTGTAAAATTCGTACTCGCCAACATTGTTGATGGGGCGCAATACCAGCGCATGCGAGGAAGTTGAATCACGCGTGAAGCTTGGAACAAATCGACCATTGGTATCGGTGGCTTGATCGATTGCGATTTCACTTGGGGCGGTTGGACCGGTTGATGATTTTGCCGCCGTGCCAATGGTCTCGTAGACAATAAAAACACCAAACATGGGATTGGCTTCGGCAACAGCTCGAGCATATTTCAGCGTGTCGGCTTTCTTGGAATACAAACCGTTTTCAATGGCAAGCGCCATGGACGTCACGGTTCCAATGGCCTTTTGGTCAAATGTTTCACCCCTCGAACAGATGTAGTTGGCCACGGTCTCGGCTAATTCGCGCGAATCCTGTTGTTTGGAAGTCACACTGAGGTACGTGGTGGTTCCCACAACGGCAACAACAACCAAGACGCTGGGGAGCACGCCAAATTTAACAAATCGACCAAGCAACCCGCGACGAAATTTTTGAAGGATCATGTTGCAAACATAGCAGGTGAAAGATGAATCCTGTTTGACTATTTGTCCAATAAACACGATGGACGGCGTGGTTCATTTTCTACATGCAAACCACGGGCACGCATGTGGGACAAATGAACAAAGCTCAAATGCAATCAGGCTTGTTTGGCTTGGGACCCCTTTGCGCCCATAATTGGTATTCTGTTAAATCATATTCTTCTTGCGACTTCCAATTGAAATGCTGCGCAATTACAGTGATAAATCATGCCTTTGGCGTTTCACGGACGACGCACTAGCGACTATCCGCTTGACTGCGTTGGTTGTTGCCGATTGCTGCAAATGAGACCGATCAAAAGAGAAACCATTGGCCCTGGTGCCCCTATAGGAAAACAAATCCTTAGACCCTGCCAAGTTGCCGCTCAATGGTCACGCGCTCGCCCTGTTCAAGTCCAAAGGCCGCGTGTACCAGCCGGATGGCGCTCTTGCCATGCTCTTGTGGGATCAGGCATGAAATCTTGATCTCACTAGTCATGATGCAGCGAATGGCAATGTCCGCCTTGCCCAAGGTTTCAAACAAACGACCAGCCACACCCGAATGATGGCGCATGCCCGAGCCGACCACGCTGAGTTTGGCCAGGCCAATTTCAATATCCATGGTGCCGGATCCCAGAATTGTAAGCGCGCGCATGACGGCAATTTTCACTTCGGGCAATTCGGAATGGGCGACCGTGAAACTGAGATCAATAAACTTGTGCGTGATCTGGTCGGAATCGTTTTGAATGATGTCGTCCACCAGAATTCCCATTTGAGAAATGGCGCCAAACAAAATGCCTTGCGTGTTCGCGCTTGAAGGCAACCCCTTTAGAACAACGCGCCCCAAGTCGCTCTTGAGCGCGCAACCAATGACCGCGATTGATTCCATAAACGGAGTCTCCTTTTGAATCACTGTTCCAAGTTCAAAGCGCTGGCTATGTCGAACATGAATGGGCACACCATAGCGTTGACCGAACACAACCGCTCGTTCATGCATGACGCCCGCGCCCACAACGGCAAGCTCCAACATTTCTTCATAGGTAATTTGCGTCAGGCGCGGCGCCTCTGGAACCAAGCGCGGATCGGCGGTATGGACACCATCAACGTCGGTGTAAATTTCGCAGCAGCCGCCGTCGCCCATCACATCTAGCGCCGCCGCAATGGCGACCGCCGTGGTGTCACTGCCACCTCGACCAAGCGTGGTCAGATCGCCTTCAGGTGAAACTGCTTGAAAGCCAGCGATAACCGGAATAAACCCCCCGTCGATTTTTCTGTCCATGTTGGCGCGATCAATGGCGTCAATGCGCGCGTGGCCAAACTCGCCGTCGCTGCGAATGCCGCATTGATACGCGTTCATGCTGCACGCGCGCAGGCCCAAATCTTCAAGCGCGATCGCGGCCAGCGCGCTGCTTGCAAGTTCGCCCGTGGCCATCAACGCATCAAGCTCGCGCTTGGCTGGCTTGGCGGAAATTTTTTTTGCGAGCTCGATCAAGTCATCGGTTGAATCGCCCATGGCGCTGACCACCATGACCACGCGATCACCATCAGCCTTGGCGGCCGCAACACGGCTTGCCGCGTGACGAATTCGCTGCGGATCAGCGACCGAAGTTCCACCGAACTTCATCACGCGTGTCGACATGAATTATCCTTCGCGTGAAGAGGCCTCGGCGCGACTTCGCTCAGAACGCTCCACACGCTTACGCTCCGTTTCGTTGAGCAATCGCTTGCGCATACGGATGGCTGTTGGAGTGATCTCGACAAGTTCATCATCTTCAATATATTCCAAAGCTTGCTCCAAGCTCATGATGCGCGGTTGCTTCAAAACAACCGTGGCGTCCTTGCTGATGGCGCGAACGTTGGAAAATGGCTTCATTCGAGTGGCATTGACCACCAGATTATTTTCGCGCGTGTTCTCACCAACCAACATTCCTTGGTAGCAAATGTCGCCGGGCTTCACAAACATCACGGCGCGGTCGGACAGCGGTTCAATGGCGTAGCTGGTCGCGGGACCAGCTTCGTTGGCGATCAACACCCCCTGCACGCGTGGTTTGATGGCGCCAGGATTCACGGCGCGCCACGATGCGAATGCGTGATGCATAACGGCCTCGCCGCCAGTTGCGTTGAGCAATCGTGAGCGCAAGCCAATCAAGCCGCGCGCAGGAATGTCAGCTTCAATGTGCATGCGGCCGTTGCGTGGATCAACTTTGGTGATTTCACCAGCGCGGCTTCCAAGCAACTCAAGCGCGGCGCCCATTCCAGATTCAGCCACATCAAGCGTGAGGCGTTCCCAAGGCTCGCACATTTCACCGTCGACTTCTTTTTCAATGACCTGAGGCTTGCCCACGGTCAATTCAAAACCTTCGCGGCGCATGGTTTCAAGCAACACGCCCAAGTGCAGCAATCCGCGGCCTGAAACGTGGAATTCCTCGGAGGTTTCGCCTGGTGTAACCCGCAGCGCAACATTCGATCGAAGTTCGCGGTCCAATCGCTCGGACAATTGACGGCTTGTGACAAACTTGCCTTCGCGGCCACCAAGCGGTCCGTCATTAATACGGAACACCATGTGAAGCGTTGGCTCGTCCACGCTCACGCGCGGCAACGCGTCTGGAGAATCTGGATGCACAACGGTGTCGCCAATGGTGATGTCTGGAATGCCTTCGACGGCGCACAAGTCACCGGCAAAAACTTCCTGCGCCTCGCGGCGACCAAGACCTTGGAACTGATTCACTTTGGAAACGCGTCCACGATCCATGCGTCCATCGGCGCGGCACAAACCAACAGCCATGCCAGGCTTAATGCTTCCGCGCATCACGCGGCCAATGGCAATGCGTCCGACATATTCGCTGTAGTCCAGATTGGTCACCAAGAATTGAAGTGGGCCGGTGGCGTCCATCTTCGGCGCGGGCACATGCGTGAGAATGGCGTCGAACAAATCATCCACGCCACGATCTTTTTCCGTCTTGTCGCGGCTGGCCCATCCATCGCGTCCACTGGCCCAAAGCACAGGGAAATCAAGCGCAATTTCATCGGCGCCCAGTTCAATGAGCAAGTCAAACACTTCGTTCACAACGGCGTCGGTGCGCGCGTCTGGTCGATCGCACTTGTTCACAACAACGATTGGCTTCAGACCAAGTTGAATTGCTTTTTGCAACACGAAGCGCGTCTGCGGCATCGGGCCTTCAAGCGCGTCGATCAACAGCGCGCAACCATCGGCCATGCGCAACACGCGCTCAACCTCGCCACCAAAGTCGGCGTGGCCTGGCGTGTCAATAATATTGACGCGCAAAATGGTTCCCTTGTGTGGACCAAAACGAATCTCGTATGTGACCGCGCAATTCTTGGAGAGAATGGTGATTCCACGCTCGCGTTCAAGCGGATTGGAATCCATGACGCACTCCGTCAGCGCCTCGTTGGTACGAAAGGCGCCGGCTTGGCGCAACATGGCATCAACTAAAGTCGTCTTTCCGTGATCGACATGCGCGATAATTGCAACGTTTCTAAATTCCATGATGAGCACCTCAGTGTAACGGCACTCCGCTTGATTTCGATGCACAAAATGAAATTTATTCCAAACCGTACAAAGGCAATAACTTGGCCTCCAAATGGCGCATCATGGGGTCGGCTGACAGTGGCGCGCCCGTGACTTTGCGGCAAAGTTCATCAAGGCGATAGCGGCGGCCTTCGCAGTGCACATTCTTGCGCAACCATGTCAAAAGTGGCTCGAATTCCCCGCGAGAGAAGCCTTCTTCAAGGCCAGGAATATCCTTGCGGGCCTTTTCAAACAGCTGCGCCGCCAAGAGCGTGCCCAAGGTGTAGGTTGGGAAATAGCCAATCGCGCCCATGCTCCAGTGCACATCCTGCAAGCAACCACGGCGATCATCTGGCACAGTCACGCCTAGATATTCCTTGTACATCTTGTTCCAAATGGCGGGCAAATCCGCAATGGCCATGTCGCCGTTGAGCATGTCACGCTCCAACTTAAATCGAATCATGACGTGCATGTTGTACGTGGCCTCGTCGGATTCAACGCGAATGAAACCAGGCTCCACAACATTGGCCGCTTGGTAAAGATGTTCAAGCGTGAAGTGGTCGCAGGCGTCGCCAAAGAATGCGCTCAGTTGTGGACGCGCCCATTTCCAGAATTGCATGCTTCGACCAACTTGGTTTTCCCACATTCGACTTTGACTTTCGTGCACGGACAAACCTGCCGCGCTACCCATTGGCAAACCCGCTTGCGCGAAGTCAAGCCCCTGCTCATACATGCCGTGGCCAGACTCGTGCATGGTGGAACCAAGCGCGTCAAACACGCAGGTCTCGGTATAGCGCGTGGTCATGCGCACATCGCGGCAATGACTACCGCCACAAAATGGATGCGCGCTGCGATCAAGCCGACCGCAGTTGAAATCAAATCCAATGCGCTTGGCCATGTAGCGCACAAACTTTTCTTGCGCGTCAATTGGCAACGCGAACTCATTGAACGCATTTGAAGGATGCTTGGATGCGACGCGAATTCGATCCAGCAATTTCTGTAGGCGCGCGCGCAGTGGCTCGAACACCTTGGTCACTTCGGCCGCGGTCAGCGCGGGTTCGTAGTAATCCGCCAACGCGTCCCAGGCCTCGCCGCCTTTGGGCCAACCCAGGCACTGCGCTTTTTGAATGTTCAATTTCACCGTCTTTTCAAGCCACGGCTGGAACTTTTTAAAATCACTGTCGCGGCGCGCCTCAACCCACGCATGCTGCGCCTGACTTCCAGTTTGCGCTAATTCCGCAATGAGCGACGAAGGCAATTTTGTGGCCTTGTCGTAGTCGCGGCGAATCTCGCGCACATTCACAGCGTCGGCGCAGTCGGCTGGCATGGAAGCCACAACCCCTTCCGCCGCGGCAATCAGTTCGCCAATCATGGGCGCGGTGAAGGCCTCATGCGCAAGCCGCGCAAGTTGTGAAAGTTGTCGACTGCGTAAAGGCGCGGCGCCATTAGGCATCAATGTCTCTTGATCCCAACTCAAAATTCCGGCAGTGCTATTCAGAAGATGCGCGTCTTGAACGGCGGCAAATAAAGTGGTCAATGCGCTGTGTGTTGATGGTGTGTTTGCGGTTGCGGTTGTCATACGAATCTCCTCAATGAGCTGTGGTGTAGAAAAAATTGAACAAATCAATTTTTAAAATGAAAGAGTCCCGACCGTTCGGGACTCTTTGTGGTGTCATACAAAAGTCATGATCAACATCACATGCCTGGAGCAACTGGCGGAGCCAACGCTGGCGGCGCAAGTGGTGTTGGAACAGTCGAAGCGGGCTTCATGCCCAAGTCGCCTTCTAAATACTTAATCACATCAGTGCGATTTTGATCGGCGCGATTCTTGGCGTAATCCAAGGCGTTCCAGCCACGTGTGTCTTTGGCGGTGATATCAGCCTTGGCTTCTTTCAGCGCCTTCAACTTCTCAACTGTTCCGCTTCCTGCGGCCACCAACCACGTGGTCATGCCTTGACGATTTTTCACTTCAAGTGGCGCGCCCGCTTTGATCAAGATGGTCAAGCTTTCAAACTTGCCGTTGCGCGCGGCGCGCATGATCGCGGTGTCGCCGGTTAAATTGTCAGCGATATTCAAGTCGGCTTTTTTGTCAACTAAAATTTGCACGGAACGTGGATCGCCAGTTCCCGCGGCCCACAACAGTGGCGTGAGTCCGTTCTTGTCTTGAATACTCACTTCCGCGCCTGAAGCGATCAACAACTCCACGGCTTCGGGTGTTCCCAAACCAGCCGCCCACAACAGTGGCGAGCCGCCCAAGCGATCCTTGCTGTTCACATCCGATTTGGCTGCCAACAGCAACTTCATGGATTCAACGCACTTCGGGTCGCGGCTTTCAGCGGCCACGCACAACGGAGTTTTTCCAGCACGATCACGATTGTTCACATCGGCCTTGGCCGCCAAAAGAACTGGAATCACTTCAACGCGATTTTCCTTGGCCGCCCAGTGCAACGCGCTTCGACCGCCCGCGCTTTCTGGCGCGTTCACATCAATCTTGCCTTCAAGTTCTTTTTTCACTTTTTCAACATCGCCAGCACGCGCGGCGGTCACCAACGCGCTTGCGGCGCGATCAGTTGGATTTGTGCCAGGCGCATGTGGCTCACTGGCGCTGCCACTCGAGGCTGGCCGACGAATCAACACTGAAAGCGATGGAACTTTTGGGTGATCCGTTGAGAAAGTCAACTTAATTGTTCGACCAGTTTCATCCCACGCCTTCCAATCAACATGCACAACTTGCTCTGCCTTTGCTTCTGGACTGATATCCGGAACAATTGGCGGCACCGCGCTGGTGATTTTAAATGGCGTCCCGTCAAGACACTTGAAAGTGATCGCGCCTTCGGTTGTCTTGCCTTCAGCTGGTCCTTCAAGCATGTCTGGCGTCATGGTGATGAACGCGGGAACAGTTCCCTGCACGGTCAACATCATTGGAGTGTGGCCTTCAATTTGAAATGTCACGCGCTTGCTAATTGGTACGCCAGCCTTAGGACCAGGCTTTAATGTGATGTCCACTTCCGCGGAACCACCAACTGGAATCGGATCCTTCGGGGCGCCTGCCGTTGTGCAACCACAACTGGTCACGGCCTTGGTGACAATGACTGGCTTGTCGGAAATATTGATCAACTTGACTTTCGCGGTTTTCGCGGTGTCGACCATCATTTCGCCAAGGTCAAGAACTTCAGGTTCAATTTTAAGAACTGGGGTCGCATCAAGCGGAGCTGTTGTCGTTGCGCCAGGCGGAGTCGCTCCAGGAGCCACGTTGCCAGGGTTCAACGGCGTGGCCGGTTGCTCCTGAACAATTTCTTTTCCAGCTTGCGAAGGCGCCATAAGGTCAGAATTTGATTTGCCCTTTTGGATTTCTTGATAGTTCATATCTTTGCCAGCAGTGGAACCAACAGGCTTCGCCTTGGTTGGAGCAGTCGCCGGCACATCTTGGCGAGCCAAACATGGACTTGCCAAAGCCGCGACAAAGGACATGGACAGGGTCAAAATGAAACGGCTGGAAAAAGTGTGAGCCATAGTGAGAGATCTCCGGGACTGTGTCCCAATCAAAGGCGAGCAGACGATTCTAACCAAGTATCGGGCGATTGCGAACGCTTGTGCAATGAATATTGTTCACAGAGATCCATGATTGCGGGTTACAATCCCACCCCTATGAGCAACACGCCAAGCGATATAACGCCAGCCGCACCCCTTGCGGAACACTTACTTCGCCCACAAATTCGCAATTTCCAGCCCACTGGCTTTGAAAAAGATGGCAAATCATTTGTATTGCTGCGCGACCCCTCCATGTTGACCGAGCAACAGATGGCCGTGATGCCACAAGTGTTGCAGTTGGTGCTTTTATTTCAGGGACGTGAGACACTGGATGAGATTGCCGCCAAGACACAGGCCCCAATGCATCTGTTGCAAGACTTAGTCACGCGCATGGATGAGGTTGGTTTGATTTGGGGACCACGCTTTGAAGAACTTGAGCGAGTGGCCAAAGCCAAGATCACCGCGCACGGACATTTTCCAATCAGTTGCTCCGCTTCAATGGGCAAGGACGCGCAAACGTGCTCCGAACAAATGGACAAGTGGCTGAGTGAAATGGAGGACCCAGAAATTGATGGGACCATTCTTGGATTGGTCGCGCCACATTTGGATTATCAACGTGGTTGGCCTGGCTATGCGGCCGCGTATCGCGCGTTGAAAAAAGATCAGAAGCCAGACCGCGTGATTATTTTGGGAACAAATCATTTTGGAATTGGCGATGGCGTGGTGGTGAGCGAATATGGGTTCATGACGCCGCTTGGTAAAGCAAGCGCTGACAAGACCATGTTGGCGTTCCTTGAAAAAACGCTTGGTTCAAAGCGTATTTACGCGGATCAAATAGATCACCTTGGCGAGCACTCCGTGCAAATGCACATTCCATGGCTGCAACATTTCTACGGCGATGTTCCCCTGCTTGCGGCGCTGATTCCAAATCCACTGGTGCCGCCAGTTGCGGATGATGACGAGCGCGCGACCACCGCCCAGTTTGTGGCCGCCATTCGTACTGCGCTCACCGAAATTGGTGGCCGCACATTGTTGATTGCCAGCAGCGACTTGAGCCATGTTGGTCCGCAGTTTGGCGACCAAGGCCAAATCACCGACGCGGCTTCAAACGAGATTGAGCAAATGGATCGTCAACGATTGGCCGCCTATTGCAACAAGGACACGACTGGGTTCGAGGCGATTTTTGCCAAGGACCAAAACCGAACGCGTTGGTGCAGTGTGGGCAACATGCTTGCGGCGCAGGCCATTTTGCGACCGGACAATGTTGATCTGATTGACTATCAACAAGTGCGCGATCCCAACGGAATTTCGCTGGTCAGTTCCGCGGCGCTTGCATTTTCCAGTTAAACGCGCAAATGTCGGGTGTCTTGATGTGGAATTTCTTACACGCACGCGTGGGGCTGTTGTAATAAAAGAGCCCGCCGCAGTTATGCACCGCAACGGGCTCCTCGTGGGGCTGTGTGAATCAGCGCAACAAATGCTGAAATGAAGAGCCAGAAAAGTAACTCTTCAATCCCATTACGCAACAGATTTTGAATTTGATTCGAAAATGTGCAAAATTCAAAGGAATTTATTTTGGGGACAATTTGGTCATGGCCAATTTCATATCCGACCACATCAAAGCGCGTGTTTCCACGGTGTAATTGCGTAAAAGATAGGCGGGATGAAATGTTGGCATGACTGGAATTGGCGCAACTTTGCAACCGCGCGGAGGCATCCATGCGCCCCATTTGCCGCGCAAAAGTGAAATGCCCTCATCTTGGCGCAGCAATTGTTTAGCGGCTGGCCCACCCATTGGCACAATGACTTTGGGGCGAATCACCAGAAGTTGTTCAGTAAGAAAAGATCCACATTGATCCATGTGCTCCTGCGTTGGAGTTTGATTGTGTTGTGGACGAGTTTTCAAAACATTGGTGATGAAGACTTGCTCGCGGCTTAAACCCATGGCCTTGATCATTTCATCCAACTTCGCACCCGAGTCGCCTTGAAATGGTTTGCCAACGGCGTCTTCATTGTCGCCCGGCGCTTCTCCAACAAAAACCAATTCAGCGTTGGCGCTTCCTTCTCCAAGCACCGTGTGGGTGTAGTTGCTAGTCGCGCAACACAGTGGACATGTGGCATCATGACGCGCTTTAATTTCATTCAGGGCGGCGGTTCGATCTTGCAATGTTTCAGGCAACGCGCGCGTCAAACCCCATTGCACGGCGGAAAAATTTTCTCCAGTTGGTATTGCATTCACATCGGACGCCTTCGCCCTAGTGGCTTGCACATCTGAAGTATCCGAGCGGACATTTTTCGCGTTGACACGTTCTTGCGCCAGGCTTGTCAATGGCGGCGCGACATGTGCGGGAGTGAAATTCTCGGCGGGCATGGATACGGAGGAACTTGCTGGCGATGAACTGGTCTGCACATCAAGCGGTGAGAATTTTGGAACCATGGTCAACCCCATCGCTTGATCAGCGAGAATGAGCGAGCGCAATTTGGAATTGATGGATGGGCTCAAGACATGTTCTCCATTTGTAAAAGTAACAGATCACATTTGAAACGAGTGGACTAAAAAACGAACTCAATTATTTGCATATAGCCAAGGCAGTTGAACGAATGAAAAAATGTTCTATTGAAAGCCGCTGAATCTATTAAGGAGTTGCGACATGTGGCGCGGTCGCCAACACAGCAACCCCCGCTACTGCGATAAACGCTCCAAGAATGGCCCGCGCGGATGGCCATCGTCCTTCCGTTATTCGCGTGACTGGCAAAATCATCACGGGTACAAGCGACATGAGCGTGGTGGCAATTCCTACTTCCAGTTTTTGCAACGCATAGAGAGAACACCAGACTCCAAGAATGGGGCCCGTGAATGTGCCAATGAGCAAGGTGACAATCGCTGTTGAACTGAATGCATTCGCGCGTGCCAAGGCCTTTGCTTTGACCGTTGTTGCGACAAGCGACTGGTCGTTGGTCGATGTGTCGCTTGATGAAGTCATATTGCTTGTTGTGGTATTGCTGTTTGCAATATTCGCCGCGGCATTGCGAGTCGCTCGATTCATTCGGCTCACAACAAATGCGATGACAATGATGCCCACGGCTCCCGCGCTCATGCGCACGGTTTGAGCAGAAATAGCGTCAATATCGCCGCGCAATCCGTTGCTTGCCAACACCATTCCAACGCCTTGACATAACGCGGCGGCGGCTCCAAACCAAATGCCTTTGATTTGTTGCGCAGGCGTGACCACACTTGTGGCGTGCGGTCGTTCCGCCGCCACCCACAACACGCCAAGCAGCGTGATGACCATTCCAACAATGGCCTGTAACATCATGGCTTGGCCAAACACAATCCATGACAGCGATGCGGCAACGGTTGGCGCAAGCGTCATGAGCAATGTTGTTGTGCGCGCGCCTACCAAAACATATCCCGCGAAAAGAAATTGATCGCCAATAGCCAGCCCGAGCAAGCCACTGATACCGAGGTACCACGTGCGATCCGCGCCAATGCTCGGCCAGGAAGTTCCCTTTAAAAACCAATGTAAAACAAGCAGCAAAGACGCCGCCAACAAACTTCGCAGCAGATTTAATCGCGTGGCGCCCATGCGCCGACCAGCGGCGGCAAAGGCAAGGCTGGAAACCACCCACAACGCACTGGTGGCAAGTCCGGCGAATTCGCCAGATCGTTCAATCATCATTCGCCAATGCTAACTGTGTTCTTGCAACCACACTGTTGAAATTTAAAACGCAAAATGTTCTACATATGCGTTTGTTGGCAAGCTCAATTGGGAATGCAAAAACTGGCTCAGTGAATTCAACTGAAGTGGCAACGCTTTGCAAAAATTAAGCGGGCTTGTTCTTGCTTGACTTGCCGGTCTTTGGTGACGGCGCGTGCTCGCCACCCATTTTAAACATGGACTGCGTGCGCAGAACCATGCCCGTGTCGCTGCGCAAATGAAATCCTTGAATATGCACTTCATTGCGATAGCGTTGCATGTCAATCAATGACAAGTTTTGTCGGCCCTTGGAGTCTGTCCAAATGCTGTGCAGTGAATTGGAGTCGCGAATGTGGGCCATCATTTCACGGTGCGTGCCACTGTACAAATGCTCCGACAGAGTTTCAGTTTGAATGGTGGTCATGTAGGTCAAACTATCGCTCATGACTTCGGTGTGATCGCGCTCGCCCGCGCATGGAAGATTGGCAAGAAGCCCGCGGTCAGGCAGATTCGCTCCGCCTTCAACCACGACTTCGCACACACACATGTTGGCAAATTGGAAGCGACCCGCGTGCCCACCCTTGAAAATCCAGCCTTCAAATTCATAGTCTGGATGGGTGATTCGGCGGCGTCCTTCAATACCGAAAAATTCTGGATGCACTGCCTTGCGGTACACAAGCATGACATAGGACTGCAAACCAGCCGGTTTGATATTGGACGGGTCTTGCGTTTCTCTTTTGAGCGAGTTCTTTTCCATAAGGTTGACCATTGTCGCACATTCGATCCTTCAGTTCAAGACTTTTCTTTTATTTTTCTTAACATTCACCAGGATAGAAAAACATTGGGACTTTCAGCCAGTATTTGATTTGCGAATTTCAATAGGAACTTTAAAAAGTCACGGCGAGTCCGAGGACCCGCCGTGGCTGAATTTGGAAATAAGCCGGATTTTGTTCCAGCTTTCGCTGGTGGCGATCATTTCTCTCTGGACCAACGTTGCCGCTGGCCTCGAAGCACGCGACCCGTCCTACCCGCGAACTACGGGAGTTGGTTTCCCAACAAGGACTGCTTGCGCTTGCACGCGGTGGGGTTTTCCATGCCTTGTTTGTCACCAAACAAGCGGTGCGCTCTTACCGCACCTTTTCACCCTTGCCACGCACTCCCAAGGGAGCCGTTCGGCGGTTTCTTCTCTGTGGCACTGTCCCTAATCATCAGCTTGATCGATGGCCGTTCGCCATCACCGTGTTCTTCCGTGTCCGGACTTTCCTCGCCTGAAGGCACAAACACTTCAAGGGCGATCACCTATCCAAAATCATGAGACGCTTGAAGTGCGCGGCGCGCCGATGAAAGCGTGCCACATGCACATTCAAGCGTCAATTGCGGGGTATTAAGCGGAAATACCAGTCACACGAACGCGCAGCAAACCTTGGCGATGGCCAAGAGTGCGGCGGTAGCCCTTGCGACGGGAATACTTTCCAATGACCAACTTCTCGCCAAGGAATTTCTCAATGAGCTCGGCTTCAACCTTTGCGGAGGCAAGGTATGGCACGCCAATCTTGGCGGGCTGACCATCGGTTCCACCAAGAGCAAGAACCTTGTCAAAGGTGATTGTCTTCTGGCCTTCAACAAGCGGACGAAGATCGATTTCGATTTCATCACCTTGGCGAACAAGAATTTGGGTTCCACTATCTTCAAAAATTGCGTACATGAGAATCTCCTAAGGGTAAAATCGGCGAGCCGAACACTATAGCACAGTACGCGGTTTTTTGCAGTGGCTGGTTCAACATAATCCGCGCCCGCAACTCATCGGCAAATCGACCGAGCGCGCAGCACTTGAACCCTATTTCAGGCGGACAATCGTTCACCAATGGAAAGATCCAAGGGACAAACCCAGATTTCTTCTAGGTCGCCCGCAGAGTGGCTTTCATGCGTCGCCCCGCTTCCTGAATGGTTTCCAAATCCTTGCAGAAAGCGAAGCGAATCATGCTGGTGCGCTCCTCTAGACCGCGAGTTGAACCGGTTTCATAAAACGCATTGCAAGGAATGGCCGCTACGCCAACGGCTTTGACCAAGTGTTCGCAAAAGGCCTCGTCGGCTGAAAGTGCGCCGGGTTCAACATGAAATGGTTCGTGCTTGGCCAGCACAAAATACGAACCCTCTGGAATGAACGGGTTGAAGCCCGCATCGCGCAGAATGGAAAGCATGGCATCGCGACGAAGCGCGTAGTCGCTGCGCAGTTGCGTGTAAAAACTTTCTGGCGCGCAGAGTGCGTCTACCGCCGCGCGCTGCAGCGGAGTGGCCGTGCTGAATGTAAGAAATTGATGCGCGCTGCGAATGGCCTGCGTGAACTGCTCCGGCGCGATGGCCCAACCCACTTTCCAACCTGTGAGAGAAAATGTTTTTCCCAAACTTGAAAGCACAATGGTGCGCTCGCGCATTCCAGGCACAGTGGATATTGATGTATGTTTGCGCTCAAAATAAATATGCTCGTAGACCTCGTCGCTCACCACCAGGCAATCGTTGTCAATGGCTACTTGCGCAATCTGCGCCAGTTCTTGATCGCTCAACACGCGACCAGTGGGATTGTGCGGCGAGTTGATTAAAATCAAACGCGTCTTGGGTGTGACGGCTTTGCGCAACTCATCTATAGGAAACGCAAAGTCAGGCGCGTGCATTCTGATGGAACGCAGAACGCCGCCGGCCATAGACACCGCCGCTGGGTAACTGTCGTAAAAAGGCTCGACCAAAATCACTTCTTCGCCTTGCTCGACAAGACCCAACATGACCGCCGCAATGGCTTCCGTGGCGCCACTGGTGACGGTGATTTCAGTTTCTGAATTCACATCAATGCCTGAATCTTTGTGAAAGCGCGCGGCGATGGCACGGTTCAATTCCGGCAATCCAAAGGCGCGCGCGTACTGACCAAATCCGGCGTCAATGGCGGCTTTACCAGCAGTTTTCACAAAGTCTGGGCCATCAAAATTGGGAAACCCCTGCCCTAAATTCACGGCCTTGTATTGCGCCGCCATGCGGCTGATGCGTGTGAACACGCTCTCACCAAAGTGTGCCAACCGACTCGCGGTGGGTGAATTTTTTCGAAGCATGTCGAGATAGTATCGCGCATGACAGATGCGGCGCATGTGTGAATGATCCATGACAAACAAACACCACAAGTCCAAGAAGCAAGAGCCCGCGCGACCAGAGCGGATTTTGCCAAAGCCCAACGCGAAAATTCGCGTGAACATTTTATATGACGATGGCCACGTGTTGGCGCTGGACAAACCCGTTGGCTTGCCAACGCAACCTGGTCGCGGACACATTGACGACACATTGGTGAACGCCGCGTTCGCAACCCACGGCGAAGCGCTGTCCAAACTTGGCGCCGATCGTGATTGGGGTCTGCTGCATCGCCTTGACATGGATGTTGGAGGCGTTGTGTTGATGGGTTTGACCGACATTGGCTACGACAGCGTGCGCGCGCAATTTGAGGATCGCACGATCGCCAAAAAATATCTGGCCATTGCGCACAACGCGCCGCCTGCCGATACCGGCCGCTGCACGCGCGAACTTGCGGAGGTTGTTCGCGGCGACATGAAAGTGAGCGTGCATGTGCCGCGCGGCGGCGAAGAAGCGCAAACACGCTGGAAAGTGTTGAGCAAATCAAAGACCCATTGCTTGCTTGAAGTGGAGCCACTCACTGGGCGGCTGCACCAAATTCGGGCGCATTTGGCCATGGTGGGTTGTCCGATTGTTGGCGAGCGCGTGTACCGCGCTGAACTACCGCCCAACACATCGCGCGCGCCAGCAGGTCGATCGCAGGAGCCGCTTCTTCTTCAAGCGTGGGAAATTGAATTTCGTTGCGTGGCCGGCACGCGCCAACGCGTTCGCAGCAAGTTGGGAATTGACATGCTTCAATTCGCAACGCAACAACGCTGGCAGATTCCAGTTTGAAAAAAAATCCAATGTCACGCTACTCTTTCATCGACATGCGGAAACTTCTCCCGTTGCTCATGATTGTCGCGTCCTCAAGTTGCAGCAACATTGAGAAGGCGAACCCGCAACCAAAGTCCACCTTCACGCAGCGGCCGCCCATTGAAATGGATGTCGATCCAATCATGCGCGGAACCATCGCGGGTGAAGCCATTCTCTTGGGATTCAACGACACAGTTGTGCGCGGCTACGGACTTGTTGTTGGTCTCAAAGGAACTGGAAGCCGTGCCATGCCCGTTGAAGTGCGCGCGTTGTTGCTTCGGGAAATTAGCCAGCGAAAACAATTCGATCCGTTGCTCTCTCCAAACGGATCAAACGCGCGCTTGCTTGACACGGATGATGTTTCGGCGGTGATTATTGAGGGAATTATTCCACCGGGCGCCGTTGCTGGAACACGATTTGATGTGCGCGTGTTCGCCGCGCCCGGAACTTCCACAACAAGCATTGAGGGCGGCAGATTATGGATGACGGATTTGCGACCAGGCGTGTTGATGACGGGCGCGCAACAACCGTTCGCCATTGCCGAGGCTGGCGGACCCATCTTCATTAATCCATTCTCAACTTCTGTCGCGGCCGGCGCCGACGCGGTGGACCGTTTAAGCGGACGAATTCTTGACGGCGGCACGGTGTTGAAAGATCGACCTTTGAAATTGCGATTGGCGACGCCAAGCCACAACCGCTCGCGCACAATTCAGTCCGCCATCAATGGATTATTTCCACGTGAGAACGATCAAAAGAATGACACCGCTCGCGGCAAGAGCGATGAATTGATTGAGTTGACGGTGCCGCCAAGTTACTCCGAGCGCACGGGTGATTTTGCGCAATTGATTCGGCATTCGCCAATTGACATTGGTGCCACGGAGCAAACCGCGAATAATATTCGCCGCAGTTTGCTGGCCAATCCTGGAGCGGCGGAAGCAGCGGCGTGGCGTTGGCAAGCCTTGGGTAAAAAATGTATTCCTGTTATTCAAGAGCTCTATACAAACCCTGAAGATCAGCCACGAATGGCCGCGCTTGAAGCGGGCGCGAAGTTGAATGATCCATTGGCGGTGCCGCCGCTTTTGGAAATGATCAAGTCTGGTCCAAAGGAAAATCGCCAAGCCGCAATCCGCCTGCTTTCAAAAATGGATTCCAATCCAACCATTGATTTGGGCGTGCGCAATTTCATCGATGACCGCGATATCGACGTTCGCTTTGCCGCGTACGAATGTTTGCGACGCAGACGCGATTCATCCGTGCGTGTCATGCCGCTGAACGGTCGATTTAAATTGGAGATTGTGGACGCCAAGAAGCCCATGATTTATCTCACGCAAACGGGCGATCCGCGCATTGTGATTTTTGGTGATTCCTCCGAATTACTGCGCCCCATGACCGCCAATATTTGGAATGGACGCCTGCTCATGCGTGGCGAGTTGGATGATCCCAATGTGCAAGTGTTCTACCGGCCAAACGCGGCCAACAATCCGACCATCGACAATATTTCCGCCCGCTTGTCCACAGTGGTTGCTTTCATGGCGCGCCCCGCGGGACCGCGCAGCGCTGACACTGGAATTGGCTTGAGTTACAGCGAAACCATCAACGCGCTTCATTCGTTGTGGAATTCCGGCTACATCGCAGGTGATTTCAAAGGCGAGCAAGATCGATTGTTGGCTTCGATTATTAAAGAAGAGTCGCGCGCCCAACCAAAGGAGCGTCCGGAGTTCCCAATGGAATCAGAAGTCACGGATTCGTTGACCACTCGAGCGCCAGAAACCCCCGCCGCTCAACTTGATAGCAAGCCCAAAATATCGGATACTGTCCCGCGCTGAGTGGATATGTTTCACTCGCGTTTTCAAAGGCGTCCAGGAGGGACGCAACGCAACTGACAGGAGGTCGCATGCGACTTGCACGACTTGTATTGAGTGGTTTTAAAAGTTTCGCCGACACAACCGAATTTCGTTTCGATTCCCCGTTGACGGGCGTGGTCGGACCAAATGGTTGCGGCAAGAGCAATGTCGTGGACGCTATTAAATGGGTTCTGGGCGAGCGCAGCGCAAAAAGTTTGCGCGGTGGAGCCATGATGGATGTGATCTTCGCGGGCAGCGCTTCACGCAAGCCGGCGGGAATGGCCAGCGTGATTTTGGTGTTTGACAATCCAAAGATGGCGGAATTTTTACAGCGCTCGGAGGCGTCGCCTGAACTTGTTGAAGCGGAGGAATTTGGCGACGAACCTGAGGATGGCGAAGTCATTCGCCGCGAGGCCGTGCGTGATCGCGTTCTTCCTGTGGACAGCGATGAAGTGCAAGTGGAGCGTCGCCTGTGGGCCGATGGCCGCAGTGAATATCTGGTGAATGCGAAAAAAGTTCGCCTGCGCGACATTCGAGAATTGTTTCTTGACACGGGCATTGGCAACGATGCGTATTGCATTATTGAGCAAGGAAAAGTGGACGCCATGTTGCGCGCGCAACCTGTTGAACGACGCACTATTTTGGAGGAGGCCGCGGGTGTTGCGCGTTTTCGTTCCCGCAAGCATGAAGCCGCGCGTAAATTGGATCTTGCGGAGCGCCATCTTGTCGCCGTGCGCGAGCAATTGATTGGCGTTGAGCGCCGCTTGCGCATTGTGCGCGGACAAGCTGAGAAGGCGAAAAAATTTCAGCTGCTTGAAGATCGCCGCCGTGGCTTGCGACGCGCAGTTTCATTTGAGCAATACCACGAATTGCGCGAGCAACTTGTTGGCTTGACCAATCAAGTGACATCGCTTGAGGAGCGTCGCCGACACGTGACGGCGCAATTGGAAACCACCGAGCAACAACGCCTTGAGGCTGACAGCCTGCGCGCGCAGAAATTGGATCGACGCCACTCGCTTGAGCAAACACAACTTGAGGCCGTGGGCGTTGAACGCCAGTGCCAACAGCGGCTTGAGTTTTTGGAGGGCGCGCGTGCCGAAAATCTTGCGGCCGCGGAAACTGAAGGGCAGCGAATTGCTGCGATCAAAGCCAAATTAAGCGAACTTTCCGCCAGCCTTGAAGACGCGCAAGCGTTGACCGCGGCGGCCGAAGCGCAAGTCACCGAAGCGGAACAAGCCGCGGCAAGCGCATCGCGTGAGCGCGCCGTGGCCTCTGAAAAACTAAGCGAGTCCGAGCAGGAAATTCGCCGACGCAGCGACACAGCTTCAGGCGTTGAGCGTGAACGAGCGCGCGCCGCTGGAAGATTGGCCGCCATGGATGAGCGCGTTCCATTGTTGAACGAGGAAGTCAAACGCCTCACGTCACGCGTGGAAAGTTTGCAACAAGAATTGGTGACGCTTGAAACCCAGCGCGCCAATGAATTGCAATCGCGCCAGGTGGCGGAACTTGAAATCGAACGCCTTCACACGCAACTTCAGGCGGAGGCCAGCGCGGTTGAAGCCGTTGGCGATCGACAAGCCGAAGCCATGGCGCGTCTTTCTTCGCGGCGCGAGGAGCGTTCCAGTTTGGAAAGTCGTTTGCGCTTGCTTGATGAAATGGCATCCATGGGCGAAGGTTTGGATGAAGCGGTAAAACGCATTCTTGCCCAGCGCCAGAATTACGCGTGGTTCGCCGGAATGCTTGGCGACCTGATTGAAACTGACAGCGAGCACGCGCCATTTATTGAGTCCGCCCTTGGCGAAGATTTACAAATGTTGCTGGTGGGCACGCACACCGATCTTGAAACCGCGGTGGATTCCATTCGCAGTCAAGACGGTCGCGTTCGCATGGGCGCCATTGACATGCCGTTCTCCCCCGCCGCCGCGCGCCCAGAAATGCAAGGCGTTGAATCCTTGGTTAATGCCGTGCGCTGCAGCAATGAACTGAAGTCGCTTGTGCAATCATTGTTGGGCGACGCGTTTGTGGTTGAATCATTGGCCATGGCGTTGCGTTTGGCCGCTGGCGAATTCCGCGGCGCCACATTGGTGAGTCGCTGCGGAGCCATGGTGGATCATCGTGGACAAATTCACATGACTGGCGCGCGCGCGTTGCGCTCCGGCGTGTTGGCACGTCGCGTTGAGCGTGGTGAATTGGAAGCCGCAATCGGCGCCATTTCCATTGAGATTTCAATGGCCGAAGGCGACCTGACTGGCTTGACCGAGGAATCAAAGATCGCCGCCGCTCGCCATCGCGAAGCCGACGAGAGCATGAAGGTTGCAATGCGCAGCCGATTGGACGCTCAATATCAAGCGGACCGATTGGAGCAACTTGGTTCACGCGTTCGGCACGACCGCGATCGAACTGAACTTGAACGACACGAAGCCGATCGGCGCCTTCGTGAAATTGACACCGAGCGCAGCGATGGCGCGGCCAAGGTGGCAAGTCTTGATCGACTTCTTGCGGATGAACGCGCCGCAATCGCGCTGGCCACCGAGGCGGCCAACGGAACCCGTCAAGCCGTTGAAATTTCCAATGAGTTGCTTTCAAGCGCTCGCACCAAAGCTGGCGAATCGGGCGCGCTGTTGCAAGGTCGACAACGTGAGCGACGCTTGCTTGAAAATTCATTTGATGAGGCCAAACTGCAAGACGCCGATTTGCAATCAGAGTCAGAGCGTCGCGCTGAACGCTCGGAAGATTTGGCGCGCCAACAAGCCCAAGCCGAAGCCGAAAAAATTGCCGCCGAGGAACGCCAGCAATCCGCCGCCGCGCAAGTCACCGTGGTCGCCGAGGAACTTGAACAAGCCGTTCAATTGGCGGAGCAACTTTCAGAGGCGCTGCGTGTTGTTCGCGACGAGGCCTCACGTGTTGAGCGCGATCATTCATCGGTAGAAATGGACCGCCGTGAATCGGAAGTTCGCCGTGAATCCATAGAGGAAAGCACGCTGACTGAGTTGAGCATTGATTTGTCATTGGGCTACGCGGATTACATCGCGGAGCGTTCCACGGAAGGCTTTATGACGCCTGATCGAGAAGCCGCCAGCCGCGAGGCCGAGCAACTTCGCGATGAAATTAAGAGTCTTGGCAATGTCAACATGGAGGCGATTGACGAACTCTCGCAACTTGAAGGCAAGAACGAGGAGTTGGCCAAGCAAGTGGGCGACATTGATGAAGCGCGCGCAGGCTTGACCGAGTTGGTTGTGAAGTTGGACGACGTCAGCCGCCGCAAGTTCAAGGAAACTTTCGAGTCCGTTCGTGAACGCTTCGCGGGCAATGATGGAATGTTCCGCCGTCTCTTTGGCGGCGGCAGCGCCGACTTGTATTTGGTTCCAATGGAAAATGGTGAAATTGATTGGCTGGAAAGCGGCGTTGAAATTCGCGCCAAGCCGCCAGGCAAGGAACCGCGCGTCATCAGTCAACTATCTGGTGGCGAAAAAACCATGACCGCCGTCGCGCTGCTCATGGCTATTTTCCGTAGCCGTCCAAGTCCGTTCTGCATTCTGGACGAAGTTGACGCCGCGCTTGACGAGGCCAATGTTGAGCGCTTCACAAACGCCTTGCCACCTTTCCTGGATCGCAGCCACTTCATCATCATCACGCATCACAAGCGCACTATGCAAGCCTGTCATGAACTCCACGGAGTCACCATGGCGGAACGTGGCGTCAGCAGACGCGTGACCGTGAAGGTGGACCAAGTGGGTGAAGATGGGCGGATTGCCGCTTCGGCGACGGCAACTACGCCGTAGATGGTGCGCATATTACCGCTACCTGTTGCGTGGACTCGCTAGGGCACAATGTCCCAAATGTGGTGGCCTCAGTACGGCGAGACATGGAGACACGTTATGAAGCATCGCATCAATTCGCAAGACCTTCGATTGCCGGTCAGATGCTCCGTTATCTCGAGTTAAGCGCCCTCTCTCGAAGTTGCTGCAACTCCTCGATCAATTTGGATTCATTTTCAGGATGCCAATCATTGGATTGCGTAACAGACTTCAGGGCTTCCAATAGCTGCCTGGGATCAATATTACTAAATACAATCAGCAGCCAGATCGGTTCCTTGCTCGGTGCGCCTGCTTTAACCTGACGAAGTACGAACGACTCGCGGAAAGGTGTCGAGGAAGGATCCAGCGTCAAGGCAAAGATGGGTGGATCGGCCTGGGCGAACCATTCATCTAGAGCGAATTCTTCACATGGAGCTTCCCTCTTCAAATCTTTCTGTCTTAAACTAAGGGGCATTGGTAATCGCAAAAGACTAAATTGATCCAGAAGAGGATCGTGGATTGAACTCTGCAATTGTTTCGAAAACCTCGATTCTCCTTTACGGTGCATAAGCGACCTGGGCCTACTCGCGCCATTAGCATCAGCAAATGAATACGCGATCCATTCGGTGGCCGGCCTCCCAGGCTGTTCTAGTTGCGCTACGCGAAGGATGGGATTCCCCGGCGTGATCGGCATCGTTCTCAACCACGCCAGCAAGGTTGCACCACCGATTCGGTCGATGCGCAAAGGTGACAAGAGTTCCCCGTCCAAATCATCGATATCGTTGGAACTTAAAACAATCTTGCCAAGTTCCAAGTGAGGCGGCTTGTATTTAAAAATGCCGTTAGGTAAGGAGAATCCAATGGGCATCGGTGGGATATGCCAAGGATTAGTGCTTGTCCAACCAGGATCAAATAGGATGGTTCTCCCTAGCACTTTAGCAATTTGGTATTTGTCAATCTTTGATAAATCAATTATCGCACGAATTTGTGATGGTGAGGGCAATACCAAAACAGGAACAGGTTCCATTCCCGCAGCTTCCCATCCAACATCGAGCGGATACCTAGGTCCGCCTGGCAATTCAATCCGTTTATAAACCGGACGATTCAATTTCGCGTTTAGAGGAAGTGCCGACAAAGCACGTTCGATATACGCGCTTGCCAAATCAGCAAACGACTTTTGAAATCCGATGTATGCGGACCGATCAATCTGCCAAGATCCAAGGAGCTTGCACGCCTCCTTGCCTTGAAAGGCATCAAGATGTTGAACAATCCCTGATGTTTGATCGGTCTTGGCAGGTAAAAAATCAGGAGGTTTCGTTAAAGACTGATCTCGTAATTCGTACTTATTGCATCCAATGGCCAATACAGCAAATAAAACCACAGTAACAGCCAATCTAGGATTACAGTTGCACATCTGGAAAAAAATAAATCAACCCCCGAAATCATCAGCAGAGGCGATTGGTGTTGTAAATACGCTGATGAGCAATGCAACAGAACAAAATCCACTTGTCATTAAATTTTTCAACGTTGTTTTCCTAATGTTAGAAGAGCTCAATTCTCGACGAATCCGCCTTTGAAACAAAAAGGTTACATAAGAGATTCTAATCTCTTGGTGCGGAACGTGTCAATATCTTTGAGACACTGAGCTTGCCCCACTTTCGTGTACAAGTTGATTAAGCTACAAGCTGTAGGGATTGCCAGCGCAGTTCGTACTCAATTGGGCTGATATATCCGATGGTTGAGTGCCTCCGTTGTGGGTTGAAAAAGTGGTCGATGTATTCACTGACGGCCACGATGGCCTGCGCGTGACCGTGAAACCGGTTCCTGCAAAGCAGTTCCGCTTCGAGCATGCTGAAAAAACTTTCCGCGATCGCGTTGTCCCAGCAATCGCCGGCGCGGCTCATGCTGACGCGCATTCCAAGGGCATCCAGGCGATCACGGTACTGGCCACTCGCATAGGCGCAGCCGCGATCTGAGTGGTGCAGCACGCCATCTACTTTTCCACGGGCGCGCATTCTCGCGTTCAAGCCGTTGCTTCTCATGACGAATCTGGCCATTAGTTGGCGGCTTATTTTTGGGAGAAAGCGTTGGGTGAACTCGTAGACGCCATCGACGCCAATTGGCCAAGTGCGACGAAAAAAGACCCTCGCGTCAAAGTAACAGCCCCAGTTCACTGGTCTGGTGTCGGGCTTGGTGCAACGGTCCGCAGCCTCAACGACGCGCAATTTCTCGCTGTGGCTGAAGAGCCGGCAAGTGGTGCGAGGGATGTTTAAAGCCGAATTGAGACGATTCTTGGGGATTTCTGCCATGATTGAGACTCCTGTTTGCCCAGAGTGTCTGGAGCGTAGGGAAGTGTCTCATCAATATTGCCACGGAGGGCAACGCGATTTGCGTGCGCAGAATCAAGCCGTGTATTTCTTGTTTTATAATTTCATCAACTTATATAAATTTTGCATATTCCATTTGGAGATGCGCAACTAGGAAGTATGTTTACTGTGCCGCCTGATTGGCGGAGCACTCGGCGGGTCTCCGAGTTGCGCACTGAGCCCTTGTGGGGGTTGCAGTGTGATCGCTCCGAAAGTCAGGCGGCGTTTTTTTATTTTCCGCGGCACAACGTTAGGCGCGAGGCGCATTGCGCCAATCACAGCATGCAAGTGGATTGATCATCAACGTATTCATCGCACGACATTTTTAAAGCCGCTGGATCACAGCGTCGGCAAATTGTTCCGTGGAAAGTTTTCCACCAATGTCGCCGGTCTTCTGGTCGTCCTGAAGCGCACGGTCATAGGCGGTGCGAATATGAACGCCAATTGTTTTCAACTGCGGCATGTTGCGCGTGACCGCCAAATGATTCAGCATCATCACCGCGCTCATCAATAGGCTTAATGGATTTGCAATGCCCTTGCCCGCAATGTCCGGCGCCGATCCGTGGACGGCTTCAAACACGGCGTATTCATCGCCAAAGTTGGCGCCTGGGGCCACGCCTAAACCGCCAATCAATCCCGCCGCCAAGTCGCTGACAATGTCGCCGTACAAATTCTCCATCAAGATCACGTCAAAGCGTGTTGGGTCTTGCACCAAACGCATGCACGCGGCGTCAATGATCAATTCCTCGTAGTGAATCTTGCCGATCCATTTTTGGGAAACTTCCTTGGCGCATCGAATGAATAAGCCATCGCTCATTTTCATGATGTTGGCCTTGTGAAAAACCGAAATTTTCTTGCGACCGCGGTCGTTGGCGTATTTGAAAGCAAACTCCGCAATGCGGCGGCTGGCCAACTCGGTGGCGACCTTTAAACTGGTGACCACGCCCGGAGTGATTTCATTTTCAATGCCCGCGTACAAGCCCTCTGTATTTTCGCGGACCACAACCAAGTCCACATTTTCAAATCGGGTGGGAACGCCAGCCAAGCTGCGAATGGGCCTGACCGCGCCGTACAAACCCAATGTCTTTCGCAGCGCCACATTCACGCTGGAGAACCCGGTCCCCACAGGCGTGGTGCAAGGCCCCTTCAACGCCACGTGATGCTCACGAATGGCGGCAAGCGTGGACTCAGGCAAAGTGGTTTTGGAGCCACCTTCAACGGCGGCAAGCCCAGCGTCATGGCGCAACCACTGAATGTCCGCTTTGGCGGCCTCAAGAATGCGGCAGACGGCCGCGGAAACTTCAGGACCAATGCCATCGCCAGGAATAAGGACTGCTTGAATTGTCATATTTTTCTTTGCGTTTGAGTTCGTGAGTGAGCGAGCGAAGCAGGATAGCATCCGTCAGCGAATTGCCACATGACTGAGCCAATCCATATTGACGCGTTAATTGTTGGCGGCGGATGCGCCGGACTTTTTGCTTTGAATGCCTTGCGAGACGCGGGCATGAGCGCGCTGCTTGTTGAAAATAATTCTTTAGGCTTTGGGCAAACCACTTCAAGCCAAGGCATTCTTCATGCGGGCGTGAAATATTCGCTGGGCGGACTTGCGGGCGATGACGCGAAAGAAGCCAGCGAAGCCGCGCATGAATGGGTGGACATGCTTGATGGCAAGGTGGTTGATTTGAAAAATGTCCGCGTGCTCACGCGCGAATGCCATTTGTGGCGCACCTCCAGTTTCAGCGGCGCCGCTGGTTTATTGGGGGCAAAGTTAGCATTACGAACTCGTCCAGAATCACTCGCCGCCAATCAACGCCCCGATTGGCTCTCTGGCGTGAGCGGCGAAGTGCTTTCACTTGGCGAAACCGTGATCGACCCGCGTTCATTGCTTGGTGAACTTGCAAAATCGCACGCCCATTCGCTGCTAAAAGGTCGCGTGACCAGCGTGCACCAGAACGCCAATGATGTGGAGATTGAGATTGAAAGTTCCAGACGCGTCTTAGTGCGTGCGCGTCATTTGATTTTGACCGCGGGACTTGGCAACCAAGACATTCTTGGTTTAGCCAATGTTGCTGACACGCCCATGCAGCAACGTCCACTGCGACAAGCCATGATTCGCGGCGCGCTGCCAATGGTGTTTGGTCATTGCATTGACGGCGCCAAGACCAGAATTACGGTGACCAGCGATGTATTCAATGGCGCGGCAACCGATGTGGTCTGGCATGTTGGCGGTCAAATTGCGGAGGATGGACCCGCAATGAGTGAGAGTGCGTTTGCCGCGTACGCCATGGATGAGATCAAGAAATGCATTCCAGCGCTTTCTTTCAAAGGCTGTGAATTTGCAAGTTACAAAGTGATTCGCGCCGAGCCACGCACAGGTGATGGCCGCCGCCCGCCAAAAGCCTTCACGCACACATCGGGTCGCGTCACCACTATTTGGCCTGTGAAACTGGTTCTTGCGCCACTGGCTGCGACCGCAATGATGAATCAATTGCAACAGATTCCGCGCGCGACGCATGAACACATTCAATGGCCCGCGGATTTGCCGCGACCAGAGTTGGCTGATCGCCCATGGGAAACGGCAACGTGGAGCCCAATTTCATGAGTAGTTCAATTTCTTCCGACGACAATTCATCGGACCATGCATCCGACGAATCGCACGATTCTTTCCACGGGAAACTAACCAACGATTTCAATACGCATGCGCCAACAAAGAATGAACGCGCGTTGAACATTCCCACACGATCTGCGCCGCGGCTTCACAAGTCCGTGCCCGTGATTGGTTGGGGAGCGTTCAAGATTGGCCGCAACCTTGGCGCCAAATATCCGAAGGCGTTTGAAATTCCAAGCGAGCCCGACGCGTTGAATTTGATTCACCAACTGATCAAGGATGGAGTGCGCTTGTTCGACACCGCCCCCGCCTACGGCTTGAGCGAGGAGCGCCTTGGCAAAGTGTTCGCCACAATCACGCCAACGCAACGCGACCAGTTGTTCATCAGCACAAAAGTTGGAGAGACTTTTGTTGACGGCGCCTCCCACTTTGATTTTTCACCCGCCGCCGTGACGCGCAGTATTCAACACAGTTTGCGGGCTCTGCATTGCAAATCCGTTGACGCAGTGTTTGTGCACTCAAATGGAAATGATCAGGACATTCTGCAAAACAGCGGTTGCGTGCAGGCACTTGATGAATTCAAAAGACAATCCCTCATTGGCAGCATTGGGTTCTCATCAAAAACTATTTTGGGCGGCGAGTTGGCGCTGAAGCATGAACTCATTGACGCGGTCATGCTGGAAATACATCCAGACGCGATGGACATGTTGTCCCTGCTTCCCTTGGCTCATTCACTTGGCAAGGCTGTCTTTGTTAAAAAACCGCTTGCCAGCGGAACGCTTGAACCCAAAATAGTTTTGCCATGGATTTTGGCGCACAAACACATCACCAGCATTGTGATTGGCGGACTCAATCTTGATCGACTACGCGAAAATTTTATGACGGCTTCGTTGGCGAACCAATAGGCGGCGTTGGTGTTGGCGCGCTCGTTGGCTGTGTCGATGCTGGCTTCGCCGTTGGATTTGTGCTTGGTGGCGTGCTTGGCGCCGTATTTGAAGTTGGGCTTGGCGAAGTGGCTGGCATAGCGCTTGGTGTTTTTGCAGGCGTCGTGCTTGTTGATGAACCAACCGAAGGCGCAGCGGATGTTGGCGTAGAAGTTGATGCCTTGGGCGTTGGCGCAGGCGCAGCCGTGGACTTGGCGCTTGGCGTTGTTGACGCTCCAGCGGCTGGCTTTGCAGCATTTTCGCCCTTGCCTGGAAGTGTCAATTTAGTACCCACCACAAGCACCGACGCATCATCACCAATGACTTTCTTGTTGGCGTCATAAATTTGTTTCCAGTGCTTGCCGTCGCCATAGACCTTGTTGGAAATCTTGGACAGCGTGTCGCCAGATACAACCTCATAGTCGCCACCGGTTGCATTGGAAGCAGAGCCGCCTGTTGACGAGCCGGCATTGCTAGTTGAGGATTTCACTGGAGCAGAAACCGCCGCATCCTTGGCGGGAATATTTAATTTTGCGCCCAACTTTAAATTGGTTGGAGTTAATCCCGGATTGGCCTTCTCGATATTTTCCCAGCCCTGGCTTGTTCCCCAATATTGCTTGGCGATTGATGTCAAAGTGTCGCCTTCCACAACAACATGGACAGTGGCGGCGCTTGCCGATGCGACACTGGTCTTTGCTGCAGTTGTTGGAGTTGCTTGAGTAGATGAAGTTGATGGAACATTTTTTACGCTTGGAACAACCGCGCCAGTTGGGGCACTGGATGGACTTGGCGCGCTTGGAGATTGCGCGCGCGAAGTTGGAGCAGATGAAACTGTGACAGGCTGGCCAACTGTTGGGGACGTGCCCATTGAATTTGAACTTGAAGTTTGCGCCGCGCGAGCGCCAACAACGGCGCCAGTGGCCGTGGCTGGAGTGAAACCAGGTAAGTTGGTTGGCAACGGTTGCATTGGCGTGGTGTCAGCGGTGAATCCTGGCGGAATGGGCGATGGCATTGTGGAAGTTGTGGAGCCAGTCGCTGGCACAGACGTGGTGGATGGAGAAACAGAAACAGGTCCTGATGTCGCTCCTGACATTGAGCTACCTGAAGCGATCGAAGTTGCTGTGCTGGTTGTGACTGGCAATTCCTTGAATGGATCCACTTCTGGCTTGTACACCGGAGGACCAACGCGTTTTTGGAGATCAATTTTTTCAAGCGCAGGTTGATTTGGCTTGAACCACGCGTAGTACAAACCAGCGGCGGCGAAAGCAAGAACGATGACGGCAAGCAATGCGCGAAGAGACTTGTTCATAGTGTTTCTCGTGTTTGGAAATTTGAGTTACGCCGGAAGCGCGTTTGAATTGGCGCGTGAATCTGACTCTGACTTTTCTTGGGCAGTTGGATCTTCACTTCGAACATAAACCAATGTTGCCGCGATGGCGACGCTGGAGAACGTGCTGACAAGTACGCCGACAAAATACACATAACCGAACGGACGCAATCCGGCGCCGCCCAGTCCAAACAGAATCAACGCGGTGGCCACTGAATTGCCGCCGGTCAACACGGTTCGACCAAAGCTTTGATTGATGCTTGAATTCACAACGCTGCGTGTTGCGTAATGCGCCTTGCCTCGGTTTTCACGAACACGATCCAAAATCACGACGGTGTCGTTCAGGCCGTAGCCAAGAACCGTGAGCAAGCCAGCCACAACATTCAAATCAATTCTGAAATCACTGATGGAAAGCGCCGCGCCCCAACTGGTGTGCGAAATCATGCCGCTGAACGCCAACGCGCCAAGACACACGATCATGTTGAACACCAACGCAAGCACAGTGCAGAATGAGAATCGGAACGATCCGAAGCGCACCCAGATGTAGCCCAACATCAGCAACAAACTGAACGCGACGGCGACTGTTGCGTTTGCAACAAGACTGCGCGCGACGCTTGGACTAAAGCTGCTCACTTGATCAAGCGTGGTTCCTTGGCCGATCGCGGTGGAAAGCAGTTTCCATTCGGAGGCCGCAAGCGAGGCGTCCCAGGCTTCGAAGGCGGACTTCAGGGAACTAATGGAAGGATCGGCAACCAGCACAATCACTGTGCGGAAACCGGTTTCACCCGAGGCCAGCTTCACTGGATCCAAACCAATCACATCGCTTTCGCGCCCCGCTTGCGCGGAGAAGTCCGGTTGATTGCGCAACCGAGCCATGCGTTGTTTCAAATCATCCGTGGTGACCGGTGGATCAATGTCGTCAATCACCAACGCCACGCCACCACGATAATTTCCAACCGGTCGGTCAACACCCGTGCGCCCAATGCTGGCGCCAATGGTGTCGCGTTCAAGTTGGAATGTGTGCTTGGCATGCGACGCGTCACCATCACCCTTGAACTTGGATGGAAGTCGAGCGTCCATTTCATTCAAGAACGCTTTCACAACAGCGTTGGTGACGACGGGAGTGATCTTGCTCTCATCCTCAATCGTGGTTGGATTTGGAATTTTAATTTGGAATGTGGACGCGCGGAAATCCTCGGTCTGGTCGCCAACGGTCAGCGCAGTGGATGCGGTGAGTTCACGCAAAATTGGATCGTTTGGATTTTGCTCGCCAATATCCTGCACGCGTTTCTCAACATCGCCGCGCGATAAAAGCAAATGACCCGTGGCGCTTGCGGCCTCGCCTTGCTTGGCCATGCGCGTGGTCATGTTGATGGAAACACCGCCGCGGAATTCTGTCTCAAAAATGTCCGAGCCGCGATACACAATTCCAACCAAGCACACAATTGAAACAACAAACGCGCCGCCAACCAAGACTCGTCGAATTTTGATCCAATCAATGGAAGGCAAAAGCGTGCGCGCAACGCCTGGAAACACGATGGCCAACATGGGCAATTTCTTTTGACCAAGCCAGTTGGTCCACACCGACAAGAACACGCGAGTCACCCATAAACCGGTGATAAATGTCGCGACAACACCCACGGCCATGGTCACGCCGAAGCCCTTGACTTCCGTTCCCGCGAACAGAATCAGCATGGTGCAGATGATCAAGTTGGCGATGTTGCCGTCGAAAATGGCGGCGAAGGCGCGTTGAAATCCAAGACGCACCGCGTTCTTCAGCGGCTCCTTGTTGATCATCAACTCTTCACGAATACGCTCGTAAATAAGAACGTTGGCGTCAACCGCAATGGCCATACTGAGCGCAACGCCCGCTAAACCTGGCAGCGTGAATGTGGCGTCCATGAACTTCATCAAGCCAAAAATCACGAATGCATTCACAATAAGTGAAAGATCCGCGATACCACCGGCGACCAGGTAGTACAAAATCTTCACGATTGCCAACACCAATGTTGAAAGCGCGACGGCAAGCAAACCGCGTTGCAAATTGTCGGAGCCAAGCGATGGCCCAAGCACGCTCATTGAAACTGGTTCGGCGCTGAGTTGACCTTCAAGCGCGCCCGCGGAAAGAACGCGGATGAGATATTTAATTTCCTCTTCGTCAAAACTTCCGGTGATTTGACCGCTGCCACCAATGCGGCTTTGCAAATTTGGCGCTGTGTACACCTGACCGTCAAGCACAATGGCCATGGCGCGACCGATGTTTGGACCCGTGAGACGACCCATTTCTTGTCCGCCATTTTGATCCAAGCGGAACGAAACGCTTGTTCGACCAAGTTCATCTGAACCACGCGAAGCCTGCACCATGCTCCATGAACGTCCGCCCGTGGAATGGGTCAACGTTTTTTCAGGAGTGGTGGACAAAAGCAGATACGGTTTGCCGTCATAACTGGCGCCGATCAAATCGCGGTTGGCGAAATAATTGGCGGGATCGCGCAGCAACGCGTCCACTTGAGCGGGCGTTTCACCCCACTGCTTTGGATCATTGATTGGATACCACGCGGCCACGGAACTTTGAGCTCCAGCGGGACCACGCTCTGAAAGTTCCTTGCGCATTTGGTCGGGATTCACGCCTTCAGGAATTCGATTGCTGAGGGCAATTCTAAAATCAAGGACGCCGGCGCCGCGGAAGAGTCGCTTTAAATCTTCGGGATCGTCCAAACTTGTGCGCACAGATTCGTAGTCGCTGAATGCGGCGAGCGTGGCGTCAAAATCCTTTGTCGAACCAGGGAACTCGCTGCGAATGGATTGCAATCCGCGATCGCGATCGCTGAATCCCATTTTCTTATTGCCGTTCTCGTCCAATTCAATCGCGCCCGCGGCGTCGCGCATGGGGCGTGGATTTTTATCTAGCGCCAACACGCGCAACAATCGCGCCTCATTGAGTCCCTTGGTGGCAACGCCTGTCATTTGCGATTCAAGCGCAATGTCGGCCTTGGCCAATGTGTTCTCGGCGGCCGAGACATCGCCCCCACTTTTTGTGGCGGCGTCCAACGCGGCGCGCGCATTTTTGGATTCATTGAATGCGGCTTGCAGCTTGGTGATTTTCTCCTTGAACGCGGCGTCAGTTCCACCAAATCGATCGGCGGCGTTTCCAGCCGCAAGCGATTGATTTAAATCGCCCGAATCAATCGCGCTGCGCTTGACCAAGTCCGCCAACGCTTGTCGAAACGAAACTTGCTTCTGTCGAATGTCATCGCCTGGAAGCGGCATGACCACTTCAATTCGATCGCGGCCTTGCGGCACGAAAGAAATATCCAACACGCCCGTAGGGTTGACGCGCTGCTTCAGCACGTCAATGACTTGCTTCAAAACCGCTTCCGAGTTTGCATTGGCCGGCATCTTCACCGAGTACACCAAGCTCACTCCACCGCGCAAATCCTTGCCAAGGCGCAGCGACTTGTTCAGTGGCCATACGCTCCACATAAGGCCAGCGGTCATGACAACGATCAACGATACTTGTAGCGCGAGCCGATTCATTCAAACCCTTTCACAGAATTTCTCTGAGAGATGTATCCAAACATACGGACTGTTTTCAATTCATTTCCAAGCGAATACGCAATTATAAATTTGTCTTTGTAGCCGAGACTTCAGTGACTTCACTGGCCGCGCCCTGCAGAATGGTTGTGATGGCGTCGCGGGTAAATGTCAGCTTGGTCTCACGACCTTCATCAACGCGAAGCACGACAACATCTGGCTTGACTTCAACCACGCTGCCAATGATTCCGCCAGCGGTGACCACGCGGTCATTCTTGCGCAACTCGGAAAGCATTTTGGCGCGCGCCTTCTTTTGTTTGCGACCACTTAAGGTGCTGAACAAAACCATCATCACGAGAACTGGAATCAAAATCCAGAACATGTCGCTGCCTGGTGGTGGCGATGCGCCTGTTGGCGTGGCTGGTGTTGCAGTGGCGACGCCATTGACCATTGTTGGCGCGGGCGTGGCTGGTTGACCTGCGAGAGCTGGACCTTGAAACGCAATTACATATGTCATTCAGTATCTCCATGAAGGCTTTGGGGGCTGGCCGCTAGACACGGCCAAGCCTCTTTCAGCGAAGACCACGCATTGCAACCGATCACCCGCCGAATGTCTAGCAGCAGTCTTTGATAGAAACGAATGTTGTGCAGGCTGGCCAGGGTTGGACCAAGCATTTCGCCCGCCATAAACAGGTGTCGCAGGTAGGCTCGGGAGAATCCGCCGGCGCATGTTTCGCAGTCACAATCGGCTTCAATTGGCTGGGAATCCGCGGTATGGACGGCGTTGCGCAGGCGAACCGGCCCCTGCCTTGTGAAGACCAAACCGTTGCGGCCATTGCGCGTGGGAAGGACGCAATCAAACATGTCCACGCCCGCGGCCACGGCCATGACAATGTCGTGGGCGTAACCCACGCCCATTAAATAGCGGGGCTTGTGCTCTGGCAATTTGCTGGCGGTGAATTGGACGACATCGCAAATGGCTTGCGTGCTTTCGCCGACCGCCACGCCGCCAATGGCGTAGCCGGGCAAGTCAACTTGTTGCGTAAGTTCAAGACTGCGCGCGCGAAGTTCCAAAGATGTTCCGCCTTGCACAATTCCAAACAGCGCTTGATCGCTTTTGCGCGCGTGCGCTTTGTTGCAACGCTCCAGCCACAGCGCGCTGCGTTCAATGGCCTGCTCCACGCGCGCGGTGGACGTGTCGGCGCCGGCGCTTGGCGGACAATCATCGAATGCCATGATGATGTCGGCGCCAATATTATTTTGCGCTTGAATACTGCGCTCAGGAGTGACGCGAACGCGCGCGCCATCAACAAAAGATTTAAACGTGACGCCGTCGTCGTCAATGTCGCGGATGGCGGCCATGGAAAAAGCTTGAAAGCCGCCGGAGTCCGTCAAAATGGGTCCGTTCCAACGCATGAAGTTGTGCGCGCCGCCAAGTTGCGCAACGCGCTCGTCGCCAGGACGCAGCATGAGATGGAGCGTGTTGTTGAGAATGCACTGGCTACCCGTGGCGCGTACTTGCGCGGGGGTCAGACCTTTCATTGCGGCCGCGGTGGCCACGGGCATGAACGCGGGCGTTTGCATGTCGCCATGCGCGGTTTTGATAACGCCTAAACGCGCGTGATTTTCGCTTGATTTTTGCAGAATTGAAAATTGAATCGACATTTGAAACGCGTGATCTCAAGACTGCTTGCGGCTTGCGGCGCGCAGAATTTCTCGCTCGTGGTCATTCAACGCTTGCAAACCACCCTTGCGAATTTTGTCCAGAATGCGATCAATGGTGGCCGCGTCTGGACCAGAATCACGACGCTTGCTGGCTTTGAGCTTGCGCGTGCGGCTGGTGGGATCGGCGTTGCCAAGCAAGTTCAACAATCCGTGCAATGAATCTGGGTGGCGAATAAACCAATAGCCAGCGATGGCTCCACCCAAGTGCCCCGCTTCACCGCCCGCATTGCTGAAGCCAAAGAAAATAGTCAGCAGCGCCATTCCAACCAGCGCATAGGCCAACGTGCGCAGCGGCATGGGCAAAATGAAGAACACCAACACTTGCGCCGTTGGCGCCAAGAACGCCGCCGCCATGATGACGCCAAATATTCCGGCGCTTGCGCCAACCAACGGCGTGGTCGGATCATTTGGAAGCACAAATGGAATGTGCGCTTTGGGAAACATGGTGGTGGCTTGAATGCCTAGGAAGTTCAACAGCAAATACATGGCGCCGCCAGCGATGCCGCAAATTAAATAGAAGGCCAAGTAGCGCTTGCCGCCCAAATATCTTTCGACAATGGGACCAAAGAAAAACAGCGCCATCATGTTGAACAATAAATGGCTGAGATTGGCGTGCAGAAATTGAAATCCAATAAAGCGCCACAATTCCAAACCGCGTCCGGGCGGACTGTCCGCGCTCCACAGCGCGGTGCTGGTGGAAAAATGCAGCCACGCTTGCAATGGCGTTGTGGCTTGAAACCAGGCGAACCCAACCATTTCGTTTTTAATTTGCAGCGGCTCAACTCCAATGAAGGCGCTACTGAATGGAATTGTTTTGGCCGCGGTTTGCACCAACGGTCCAAGCCTGGAGTCCATGCGCGTCAATGAAAGTGGCTGAATTTTTCCGCTTGGTTTCACCTGGCTGTTTTGCGCCACTGGAAGCGGCTGGCCATTGAGATCCGTTGAGCCAACAAACATCCAGCCAGGAATTGTTTTACCCAGGAATCCGTCGACCACAAAAACCGCGATGCAAATGGCAATGATCCATGTGGTGACAGACCATTGCGGTAGCGCAATGCGTGGTTTGGCGCGAGGTCTCATCCAGTCACGATTCTCATAAGCCATGCATGAAGCCTAACGATTTTCAAGCGGTTCGTGGATGGAAAAGCGCGAGACCATTTTCAGACAAACGCCCCACTTGCGCAACACGCCCGCATGTTGGCATGATGGGCGCGTGACACCAACAACCACGGACGCATTTCGCGTGCAGGACTTGCATAAATCTTTTGGCGACCTGCATGTGTTGAAAGGCGTTGATATGCAGTTTCCCCGTGGCAAGACCACGGTTGTGTTGGGAGCAAGCGGTTGCGGAAAGAGCGTTTTGCTGCGGCACTTGGTGGGTTTGGAAAAGCCCGACCAAGGCAGCGTGTGGTTTGGCGACCAACGCATTGACCAACTGAGCGAGCGTGAGTTGATCGCGCCGCGGAGGCAAATAGGTTTTTTGTTTCAACAAAGTGCGTTGTTTGATTCGCTGACGGTCATGGACAACATTGCGTTCCCACTGATTGAACATGATGTGGCGACGGTCGACCAGGCTCTCCCCTTGGTGGAGCACGTGCTGCACTTGGTTGGGTTGTCGGACAAAATCAATGTCATGCCCGCGTCGCTTTCAGGTGGCCAACGCAAACGCGTGGCGTTGGCGCGCGCCATTGTCATGCACCCCTCGGTGGTGTTGTATGACGAACCCACCACCGGACTCGATCCCATCACCAGCGATGTGATCAATGAACTCATTATGAAACTTGCGCGCGAGCTCAACATGACCAGCATTGTGGTCACGCATGATTTGGCAAGCGCGTTCAAAGTGGCCGACCGCATCATCATGCTGCATGATGGGCGCGTTGAAATTGCGGGCACGCCTGAGCAAGTGCGACAGTCTCAATTGCCGGTGGTGGCGCGATTTCTCAATGGCAAGGCCAGCCCCGAAGAACTTGCGGAGATTGAAGCGTGATTCGCCGCTTTTCTTGCGCGCATGCCGCACATTTTCTACGGGCGCTACCACGTCATCAAACCCTGTTCGTAATCCTGCGCCCACACATGGCGCAGTTCATCTCTCTACTATAAGAATCACTCCATGAAATCATCTTCACGAGATTTTGTTGTCGGCCTGTGCTCCATCATTGCATTGACTGGGTTCGCTTTCATGCTGCTTTTATTTGGTGAACTCACATGGCTGTTTCAAAAAACATATCCAATCACGGTGCACGCCAACACCGCCGCGGGCTTGCGAGAAGGCAGTCAAGTGATGCTTGAAGGAGTGGTGGTTGGACAAGTCAGCACCATCACCATTGAACCACTGGAGGCGAATCCGGTGCGCCTGACATTGGCCATTCATGAGAAGGCGATTTTGCCCGCGGGTGTTGAGGCAAAGCTGAGCGCGGGCTTGATCAGTGGCGGCAGCAAAATTGATTTGAAGATTCCCGCCAAGTATGTCAAGAGCGATGGCGTGATTGATCCAACACATCCCGTGATTTTGGTGGCGAGATTTTCAACCATCACCGATCGTTTGGACGCCATTGGAAGCGGAGTGGAAGGCGTTGTCGCAAGCGCGCAAGCGTGGCTTGGCGACGATCAATTGCGCGCGGATTTTAAGAGCGCAGTATGGAAGGCCAACGACTTGATCACGCAAGCCACGGCGACGGCCGATGGCATAACCAAACTTTCAGCGCAATTACAAACCGATTCACATGAGTTGCTGAAGCAGGTCACGCCGGCTTTCGCGGGCTTGACCGCGGCGCTGGATGAAATTCGCGCGCTTGCAAAGAAGGCCACCGACGGCGAAGGCACCGTTGGCCGCCTGATGAGCGATCCGGAATTGTTCGAGAATCTTTCCGACGCGTCACGCCGATTGGACATGACCATGCGAGATTTGCAATTGCTGATCCGCAAGATCAAGGAAGAAGGCTTGGGCGTCAGTTTCTAAAGATCTCTTCCTGTGGATGGTTTCAACGCAACGAACCATCGCTTCTTCAATCCATGCGCGCTGCGCGCAAATGAAAAGGTGGCCCGACTCGTATGAATCGGACCACCTTTGATGTCACAAACAAATCGTGTCGTACTTAGTTGCTGACCACGATCACTTCAACGCGGCGGCTTTGCGCCTTGGTCTTCAACGGAACGTCTGGACCAAAGCTGGAAAGCGAAATCACCTTGCCATCAAGACCCTTGGTGATGATGTATTCACGCACTGAGTAGGCGCGGTCGAAACCAAGATAATAATTGTTCTTGAACGCGGACTTCTTGATTGGATCGGTGTCGGTGAAACCAGCGACGCGAATGGACTTGCCAGGATATTTTTCCTTCAAGATGGCCGCGACCTTGTCAAGACTTTTCTTCGCGGTTTCCTTCAAGCCCGCTTTGCCGGAATCAAAGAGCACATCGCCTTCAATGCTGACGTGCAATTCATTTCCAATTTGACTGGCGCTCACGCCATCAATGCCAGCGAAATTCTTGTCGCCTGCAACAGGAGTGCTTGCGCCACCAGCCTTCAACTTGGCCTCGGCGTCATCGGCGCGCGTAATGGCGGCTTGACGTTCACGGTCGGCGGCTTCAAGCGCGGCGTTGCGGTCATCAAGTTGCTTGCGCAAACTTTCGTTTTCTGTGGTGAGTGAATCAACTGATTGTTGATTGTTCTTGCAGCCCACCAATGTTGTGGCGGCGACAAGTGCGAGTAGGGAAATAAGACGTGTTGTTTTCATAATGCGAAGTCCTTCAATTTGATGAGCCCCAACAGGTCCCTGTGACATGCTGAATCGAGCCCAAATTTGCTCTGAAGTTGCAGTGCAAACGCAACGACATCATTTGTCAAGCGAAGATTGTTGAATTGCTTCAATTCATTGAGACTTTGGAGCAAGCAGCGCGACAAGAAAGGGTTCGATCCATGGATTTCCCAAATATGAAATCACGCACGCGATGGCCAAATATGGACCGTATGGAATTTCACGGTTCTTTTTTCCAAGTATGCGATTGAGTCCGCCAGAGATCGCCAGCCATGACAGCGCGATGAATGGAGCCATGAAGAATGTGATCGTGGCGATCTTCCAACCCAGAGTCGCGCCCGCCACGCCAAGGATGTGCACGTCGCCCAAACCCATGGCCTCGCGGCCAAAAGCCAGCGAGGCAAAGATGCGCGTGAACCAAATAATTCCGCCGCCCACAAGAAATCCAAAGGAGCACATTCCATACACGCCAAAAGTTGCGGCCTCGCAGCGCGCTTGAATGATGGGCATATTTCCCAACCAATATCCAATGACAAACGCCACAATGATTGGCACTAGAAATAGAAACTCTTTGAACATTTCCACGCGGATGACCCTTGCGGGAATGAATTCTTGTTCATAGTCAATGAAGCTGCGCGGAATAAGACCGCGCCATAACAAAACGCATGACATCAACAAACCCACCATGGCGGCGACGGACGCAACGCACAAGCGCGCAGGAAGAATGTCCAAGCCCCATCGACCACGTGGAAATGCTTCCGCGATGGATGGCACCAACGCTTGCATTCTCCACAACACAAACGCGGCGATGGTTGCCGCCGCCGTCATGCGAATGGGAACATAAAAAGTGCGCGCGTCGATCAGTGACACGGTGGCAAGCGTGGACCAACACATTAAAATCGCCAGCATCGCGGGCAACGTTGCGATGGGTCCGTTGCGGGTCCACCACCATGATTGCTCGGTCGATGGAAAGCGCCACGGCCCCGCGTACAACAAGAAATAGGTTGCGAAGAACAACGCACCCAATCCCACTTCAACAAACACGTGTTCAAAACCAAATGTGGTGCCGCAGGTTCGACAACGACCGCGCAGGATGAGGCACGACAACACGGGGATATTTTCAAACCACGCCAACGAGCGGCCGCACGCACCGCATCGGCTTTCGGGCTGGACAATTCCCTGTCCGCGCGGCAAGCGCCACGCGATGAGATTGATGAAACTTCCAACGCATGCGCCAGCGGCGAACACAAAGAAGCCTTGCACCAAATGCGGTAAGAAAGGAATCACCCGCTCCAGAAAGTCATTCATAGTCAAGGTGATTATTCCGGATCCTGCTTGTTCAACGCGTCGGCGGTCAGCGTTTGAATTCGCTTGGTGGCATTGTCAAGAATGCCGCGACAATGATTGGATAAAGCGCGGCCGCGCTCGAATGCTTTCAAACTTTCTTCAAGCGAAATAGAGCCGCTTTCCAGTTGATCCACAATGGAATCAAGTTGCTTCATGGCGTCCTCGTAACCCAGATTTGAAATCGCGGGATCCGCGCCAGTTGCGTCATTTGTTTTTTCACTTGATGTTTTTGCCATGATGGAAATCTACCCGCCCTTCTCTATTCGTGAATGAAGTTCGCCGTCGCTTAAAACTGTTTGAATGACATCGCCAGGCTTGGCGTTGGCCACGCTGCGCAGAAGTTTTCCATCGCTTGTCTTTGTAATGGAATAGCCGCGCGCCAATGTTCCCTGCGGACCCACCGCTTGCAGTTGCGCAGCAATAGCTTGCACGTCGCGATGCGCGCGCGCGAGCAATTGATTCATGGACATATCCAAGCGCTGGCGCGTTGCGTGCGCCTTGGCCTGTGAACGACCAAGCGTTGCGGCTGGCGAAGTGGTTTCCAAGCGGCTGGAAAGTTCCAGCGTTGTTCGACGCGCGCGGTCGATGCGCGCCAGCATTGTTGTTGGCAATTCCTTGCATACTTGCGCCAATTTGGCGCGTGGCAGCACTAAAAGTTGCGCTGGGTCTCGCAGGCATGGACGACTAGAAACTTGCGTGAGCGCGCGCGATTTGGTCTGGCAGAATTGCAAGAGCGATTGTCGCAGCGACGCGTTGGCGTAATCCAATTGTTGACGCAACTCCGCGCGGTCTGGAAGAATTCTGTTCATGGCCGCTGTGGGCGTGCTTGCGCGCACATCGGCCACAAGTTCTATGACGGAGGTGTCGGACTCATGTCCAATGGCCGCGACCACAGGAGTGGTGCAGTTGTACACCGCGTCCGCGATCAGGCGATGATTGAATGCGTCAAGATCCTCGCGGCTTCCACCACCACGCGTGACCAGAATCACATCAATGCCCATGCGACGCGCGGCAAGATCCACAAGATGAATGGCGTTTGAAACCGCGGCCGCGGCACTGGCGCCTTGCACCACGACATCGATCACGGTGATTGCAACGGAGGGAAATTTACGCGCCGCCACGGCCAAACAATCTTGCAGCGCGGCGCCCGATGCGCTGGTGACAATAGCAATTCCCCGCGGCAACATGGGCAATACTCGCTTGCGGGATTCCTCAAAATATCCAAGCTCCTTCAACTCCGCGCACAGCAAACGAAACTTGGCGTCTAAATCGCCTTGGCCCGTTGCGCGAATGGAATCCACAATGAAGGAAAGTTTTCCGCCCTCGGCGTAATAGTTGAAGCGCCCCTCCACCACAACTTGCAGTCCATCCGCCAAGGGAATTTTTACAGAGGACGCTTTTGATTTCCAAATCACGCATGGAAGCACGCACTGCGCATCCTTGATGGAGAAATACACATGCCCGCTGTTGTTGGCGCCGCGGTAGCTGCTGACTTCGCCTTGAATGGATAACTTTCCCAGCGCCGCCATTTTTTCTACAAGAAGTTGCGCCGCCTCGCTGACTTGCAATGGGCGCGGGGCTTCATTGGTCAGCGACGCTTTTTTAGCGTTCGCCTCCGCGGGCTGATCAAACAGACCGCCTTGCGCAAATGTGGGATCAAATGGGGGACGTTTCATTTCTTTGAATCTCTAGGCAGTATCGTACGGCAGAGTTGGCGCCGTTCGCGCATGGTTATAAAAATGAATTGGCGAATGATTGTGAATCATAAATATATTTTGAACTGCATCAAGAACAACAAGAAGGCGAACTAAAGAAAGATGGCTCAGAAGAGCGGCACAACCATGATCACCGCCAAGACCACGCTTGGGGAAATTCCTGGCATGACCGCGCGCTTGGTTGAGCGCCTGAACGCCTTTGAATTGCGCACCGCGGGCGATGTGGTGCGCCACTTTCCAATGCGCCACGAACGCAAGTTGGCGGAGCGAACCATTTTGGAAACGCAAAATGAGGTGGCCGACGAGCAAGCGGTGATTCGTATTCGCGGAACGGTGGCCACTGTGCGCGTGCGCCGCGGGCGCGCCACCATGGTTGAAGCCACGCTTGAAGATGATTCCAGCAGCGCGCGTCTGGTGTGGTTCAACGCGGGTTGGATGCGAGACAAAATTCATCCAGGTGATACTGGCGTGGCGGAAGGCCGTGCCAAAGTGCGCAATGGTTTTTTGGAGTTGGGAAATCCGCGGTGGATTCCTGACCGTGTACCAGGCGAAACCATGGCGCAGCGTGCGGAATTACCAAGCGTTCCTAGTGCGCCGCAAAATTCATCGTCAGACATTGCGCGTGTCAATCCCCCGCTTCTTGATGTGCCGCACGATCAACTGCGCGCCATTTATCCAGCGTCGGAGCAATTGCTTTCTAGCGAAATTGAAAGCGTGGTTGCAAAAGTGCTTGAGTCCGTGTGCGCCACTATTGAAGATCCATTGCCGATTGAATTTCGCCAAGAGCGCGGATTGATCGCGCTTGCGGACGCGTACCGTTTGTACCACCAAGCGCGCGATGAGGATGATGTTGCCGCGGCGCGCAAGCGATTGGCCTTTGATGAATTATTCCTGTTGCAACTTGGAGTCATGATGCGGCGCGCGCAACTTCGCTCGCGCACGCGGGCGTTGCCGCTGAAGCTTGAACCAAAGATCAACGAGCACATTCGCTCGCGCATTCCATTTGTGCTTACGCCCGAGCAAGACCGCGTGATTGGTGAAATTGTGGCAGACATGAGTCAGCCATTCGCCATGAATCGACTTTTGCAAGGCGATGTTGGCAGCGGAAAAACCGCCGTGGCCGTGTACGCCATGCTGCTTGCGGTGGCGCACGGTTTTCAAGCGGCGCTGGTGGCGCCAACGGAACTTCTTGCGGAACAACATTACGCCGTGCTTGGCGCCATGCTCAAAGGTACTCAAGTTCGAATTGCTTTTATCACTGGTTCAAATACAAGCGCCGAGCGTCGCGAACGCGTGGCTGGTCTTGCCACTGGAAAGTTTGACATTGCCATTGGTACGCACGCGCTTCTTGAAGGCGGAGTTGCGTTTCGAAATCTTGCGGTAGCCGTGATTGATGAGCAACATCGCTTTGGCGTGAAGCAACGCGCCGCGATTCGCCAGAAAGGCCAAGGCGAATTGCCCGTGGTGCCGCACACATTGGTCATGACGGCCACGCCAATTCCGCGCACGCTTGCAATTACGTTGTATGGAGATTTGGACACCAGCGTGTTGCGTGGCTCGCCGCCTGGACGCACTCGCATTATCACGCGCGTGGTGGCGCCTGAAAGAGCCCCCGAGGTGTATTCGTATTTACGTACGCGCTTGGAGCGCGGCGAGCAGGCGTATGTGGTTGTGCCCGCGGTTGAGGAATCCGATTTGGGTTTGAAAGACGTCGCCAATCATTTGCGCTATTTGCAAGACGGACCTTGGAAAGGCTTGAAATTGGCTGGTTTGCACGGCGCAATGGCGCGCGATGAACGCGACGCAACCATGAACGCGTTTCGCGCAGGCACCGTGCAGGCGTTGGTGGCGACGATTGTGATTGAAGTTGGCGTGGATGTTTCAAACGCCAGCGTCATGGTGGTCGAACATGCGGATCGATTTGGCTTGGCGCAACTGCATCAACTTCGCGGACGCGTTGGCCGCGGCAGCACGCAAAGTTTGTGCGTGTTCCTTGGCCAGTCAACAACCGATGATGGCAAGCAACGATTGGAGGCGATCGGCAACACTGATGATGGATTTGTGATCGCGGAAACTGATTTGCGCATTCGTGGTCCGGGCGAAGTTTTTGGCAGTCGTCAATCCGGTCTTCCGCCATTTCAAATCGCCAACTTGGCGACCGACGTCGAACTGTTGCGCGTGGCGCGCGAAGACGCGCATGCATGGATTGAAAAAGATCCAGAACTTTCCGCGCCTGGCCTTGCCACGCTGAAACATAAATTGTGGATCACCTACGGCAAGGCGCTTGGCCTTGGCGATGTGGGCTGAGCGCGAATTCAAATGCGCGATGACCAAAATAAAATAAGAAATTAAACTGAATAAAGTTTGCTGAACAATTGAAAACCTATGCGCTAGTATTGATCCAATGAGCCACGCCGTTGAACTTGCCAATGTGCACTTTGATTACGGCGATGAATTTTCGCTGAGCATTCAAGAACTCAAACTGAACAAGGGCGAAATGGCGCTTATTTCTGGCGGTTCAGGCTCGGGCAAAAGCACATTGTTGTGGCTGATCGCTGGCTTGCTGCGAGCACGAAGCGGTTCCATTTCCGTGGCGGGTGAACGCATGGATGGCGTCAGTGAAAGCGCCGCCGACCGCATTCGCGCGCGCCACATTGGGCTTGTCTTTCAAACGCATCACTTGCTTCCAGAATTTAGCGCGCAGGACAACGTCGCATTGGCGTTGATGGCCGCGGGCGAACCAGAAAAAACACACGCCTCACGTTCGCGCGAACTATTGAACAAACTTGGCATTGAACGCGTGAATGTTCCGGTGGCCAATTTAAGCGTGGGTCAACAACAACGCGTGGCCGTGGCGCGCGCCATTGTGTGCAAGCCAACCATTGTTCTAGCCGACGAACCAACCGCAAGCTTGGATGAAGTGAACGCAAGCCAAGCCATGGACTTAATTCAAGAAGCATGCCGCGAGGCTGGCGCCGCGCTGCTGTGCGCCAGCCATGACCGCGCCATGCAGTCACGCTTTGAACGAGTGATCCAAGTTGATGCATTCGTCTCATCCGCGCGCGCATCAACAAAGTCTGGAGCGCGCGCATGAATGATATTTCAATCGCATGCTCGCCAAATTTGTCTGGAGCGCGTGCATGAATGACATTTCAATTGTCATCAAAAGTTTGCGCTCGCGCCGACTCAGCACCATTATCACCGCCGCAAGCGTTGCGGTTGCCACGGCGTTGCTGCTCACCATGCTTTCGCTGCGCACCGCTAGTTTTGAGGCATTTCAGCGTGGAACGGGCACCACTCACTTGCTTGTCAGCGCAGACTCTAGCCCGCTGACCGCGGTGCTCAACGGCGTGTTCTACGCTAACGCTCCAAGCAATCCAATTTCGTGGAAAAAATTTCAAGATATTAAAAACGCATTTCCATATGACTGGGCCGTGCCAACTCAACAAGGGGATTCATTCCGAGGCTTTCCAGTGGCCGCGGTCGGACCAGAATTTTTTACGCGCTTTGAGCCCGTGCGCGGCGAGCCATGGAAACTTGTTGATGGACACTTTCCTTCCAAACTATTTGAAGTCTGCCTTGGATCAACTGTGGCAGCGGATACAGGCTTGGGCATTGGCCAAAAAATTGTTTTAACCCACGGAACCGGCGCAAGCCGCGACTCCCATGAGCATGATGAATTTCCATTTGTGATTGTTGGCATTTTGCAACCCAGTGGATCCGCTCATGACCGCGTGGTGTTCACCGATCTTGAAAGCAGTTGGATTCTGCACGCGCAAGCGCGCCGCGAGCGAGCCGGCATTGAAGGCGTTGCCACCGTAGCGGACTTGACCGATGATGACCGCAAAATCACAGGTATTTTGCTTCGTTTACCCACGAGACCAGGCCGCGACGCCAGCGCCGCTATTCAACAACAATTTGACGCGTTGCGCCGCGACACGGCTATTGTGGTGGCGCAACCTGCTCAACAAATTGATCGTCTACGTTCCATCATTGGCAATGTCGATGAGTTGTTCATTGCTCTTGGTGTGGCTGTGCTGCTGTCCAGCGGCATTTCCATTTTGCTTTCAATGCACAACTCCATGGCGGAGCGGCGCAAACAAATCGCGCTGTTGCGCGCGCTTGGCGTGGCACGCATGCGCATTACGGGAATGATTTTAACGGAGGCCACGCTGATTGGTTTCGCCGGCGCCATTGGTGGCTGCGCGTTGAGCTTGATCGGCAACGCCGTCGCTTCCGGCGCGCTCAAGACTCGCATTGGTCTTGTTGTGGATCCCACGCTTGATCCACGAAGCACCGTCATTATTGTCGCTGGCGCCATTGTGTTGTCGGCGCTTGCGGGAGTATTGCCAGCCGTCACCGCGTACCGAACTCCCGTGGCTGACAATTTAAGGCCAGAGGCGTGATGAAATTATTCTGGAGCCTATTGCTAGTGATTTGTTTGGCTGGGTTTGCAGCTGTTTTTTGGCCTGTTTCAAAGAGTCCATCCAAAGATGTTGATGAGTTTGCGAATGCGAAACCGCCGCAATCGGTTGCGCCACTTGCCTCATCAACAAACTCCTCAGCCACAAACAAGACCACCCCTACTGTTGACGTCACGCCAATCGCATCAAACACCAGCTCTGCAACAGCAAACACTTCCTCCACAAACAACGCCAAGAATTCCAGCGCAACTGCTTCACCTGCAAGCGCCGCCGCTATTACCCAGAGCGCGCCAACTACTGCAAGCGTCGCCACAATAACTGCGGCGCCTATCGCTCCCTCCGCCAACAAAGCAACATCACCAACAGTTGCCATTTCCCCCAACTCGCTCAAGGATGGTCTTGATCGCAAATTCGGCAGCGCAATTATTGTTCCAGGAAATATTCTTAAGCAAGCCGACGGCTCCATACTTGCCGACAATAAATATCTCATCACTGGAGCTGGAACAATGGAAGATCCATATCGCGTGACGTGGGAGTGTTTAACCAGCGCATCGCAAACATACATTCCACGTCTTCAACAAAACAACATTCCGCAGCGCGTGGCCATGCTTGACGGTAAGTGGATTCGCATTGAGGGCTACATGGCTTTCCCATTAATGCTGCAGGAAAGCAGCGAAATTCTGGCCATGCTGAATCAATGGGATGGCTGCTGCATTGGCGTTCCACCAACGCCATATGACGCGATTGAAGTGAAGTTGAGCGTGCCCGTGAAACCAGGACGCCGTCACACTTACAACTTTGGAACGGTCACAGGAAAGTTTAAGGTTGACCCATACTTGGTTGAGAATTGGCTGGTGGGTCTATACCAACTTGAGTCGGCTTCGCTTCAGTCGGATATGTGACAAAAATTGCTGCGAACATCCGTGTTGAAATTTCATTCAC
>SESA01000156.1_pt1 | contig 48719 bp, 43 predicted proteins | sample 3171451 | NCBI WGS metagenome assembly SESA01 (sample SAMN06051862, study PRJNA518727) | freshwater metagenome | biome: subpolar coniferous forest; feature: holomictic lake; material: water; isolation source: holomictic Lake 227, 8 m depth | place: Canada: near Kenora, Ontario | collected...
TATCCTTTCTGTGCCCTCCCCAAACAAATGCTGCAGATCCATCATTTTCGAGATCAAAATCACAGCCCCACCATGCGATGGTATCGCTGACTTCAATAAAATTGCTCCATTGACCAGAAACCATAGAAAAGTAGATAAGCCGGTCATCATAACTTGTTTGCCCTTCATAATGATGATTCCCGATACAATATAAATCATCCTGTTTGTCGACAATTACCTTATTCATAAAAAACATGTCATAATTCCCACTGAAGGGTCGATTAAAGCTGCCCCAAATATCATCCTCCAAAACACGGTAAACAATATTTCCATAGAACCAAAAGCAATATACTTTGTTGTTATGATCTATTGCCAGCCGGTTATGACATGCCCCTGGCATGCTGTCAGATAAAAAAACAGGTTGACTCCAGTAATTTCCATCATATTTTTTATAGCAAATTTTCGTATTAAAGTAATCCCCCGTATTATAATCATAAACGACATGCAGGTTGTTGGAGCTGTCAGCAACTATATGTGGTTCATCCATCCATAAAGTTGAATTTTGTGAAATATCTATCGGAACACTCCAGGTGTTACCCTGATCAGTTGAGCTTGAGTAATAAATTTTCCTGAAATTAGATCTGATTTCGTGGGCCCATACACAGTGGATGGTACCGGATTTGTCTATTGTAAAATCCGGCCTTTCGTTATATCCGCCATTAGAGATAACTACCGGTTCAGACCAGGTTTGGGAAAAACCACAATGAACAAGCAAGAGAAAGATAAGTTGAAAAGAGAAAGATCTCATATTCCAAAGAGTCACAAATTAATATCGGATCATTCACCAGCTCAAATGTAACAATATTAAAGACCATATGCCAGGGTTGTAATAGAAATTGGGGACAAAGGAAATATCTTGTTTTGAAGTTTTATTTACAATAGTGTTCTAATGCTTTGGTTGAACCCGTATAATTCAAAGAAACAGCTTTATTAAGATCTTCGCAACCATCAATACCTAGTTCAAATTTTGCAATACCACGCAAATAATATGACGATCCAAGCGACGGATTTAAAACTATAACTTCATTAAGATCAATCAAGGCTCCCTCAAAATCTCCCAAATTGCCTTTCACAATAGCCCGATTCTGCCATGCGCCAATATGATTTTTGACCCGATTAATCAGATATGAATAATCAGCCAGAGCCAATTCATATTCGCCTGTTTTTAAATACACATTGGCTCGTCCAAAATAGGCCTCATTGTATGAAGGATTAAAATAGATAACATGATTAAAATCCTTGAGTGCATCCTCGTTTTTATCAAGCTTGTATTCTGTAAGAGCCCTGTTATAAAAGGCAAACAGATTATCCCTATCGAGGACAATTGCTTTATTTAAGTATTCAAGAGATTTGTCATACATCCCCGAATCTGTTGAAATGCTTCCAAGCGTATTAAATATTATCGAACAATCCGGATACTTATCTGATGCATAGGTGAATAATTTCAATGGTGAGTTCCATAATCTGTTTTGTTTATAGGTCATCATTGTTAACATGATCAAGTATGCACTGATCATCGTAAAAAATATCATTCTAAATTTCTGAAATCTTTGAATCAACCAGTACCCGGTACTTCCGATTGTTATAAATATCCCGGTCAAGGCCAGATACGTGTATTTGTTTGCAATGATGTATTCCCGGTAGTTGCTGATCAGCAGAACAATGAGAATATTGATAAGAAAAAATAATAGTCCAAAGATTTCTTCTTTTTTTGACTTTAATATCAGCATGAACGTTCCAAACAAAAATACACCAACTCCTGCCGGAAATAACAGATAATAGCCGGGCAAATTCTGAGATGGTTTAAATGGAAAGGGATAAAATATTGCAATCTGAAAGGGAAATATTATCTTCTCCAGGTATTGTAAAAACCCAATGGAAAAAAGGAAGATCCTTTCTATAAAAGAATAATTCTCTTTAAAATTGACATAACCATATTGATTCTGAGCTTGAACATTCACGTACCCTAAAAGAAATACAATCAGAATAAAAGGGATTTTTTCTATCAATTGTTCCCTGATAACGAATTTTCTTTTGTATTGATAATCAAATACAAATAAAAGGAATGGTAATACAATCGATTGTATCTTGGATAAGCAGGAAAATATGAAAAACAACAAAGTCAGGAGATATAACTTTTTATTTGCATTATTTTTCACATATCCTGTGTAAGATAATAAGGAGCAAATGAAGAACAAGCTATATAATAGATCCTTTCGGGATGTTATCCATGCAACAGATTCAACATGCATGGGATGAATTCCAAAAGTAAGTCCGACGAAAAACGGAAGTAAAGGAATAGATGAAATATTTTTTACCAATAAATAAATTAACGATGTATTAATAAGATGGAGAATGAGGTTGGTCACATGAAATGGGAATACCGAACCATTTCCGATTTTGTAATCAATTGCAAATGATAATGTAGTCAATGGATGATACAGTCCTGCATGATAGGTGGAAAAGTACTCGAAAACTTTATTGATACTGAGGTTTTGAACAAGAGGGGCTAAGGCAACAACCTTATCATCCCAACAAAATACGCCATTGGATAAAGAGGGGATATAGGCCAGCAACGTTATGCAAACAATGAATGGGATTGACAAATATTTTTCAAATTCCTTGATCCTGAAGGTGTTTGCCATTTTACTCGAATTGTTTGATAAATTTAAGTGAAAATCATAGATTTCAGAGGGTTTTTGTTGTTTCATGTTAATAAAAATTACCAGTTTTTACTATCTTTATCCCATCATCCATTTCTTACCAGATTGTTTTACCAAACCAACTATGAAGAATCCCGAAAGTTTTATTCCCGATTTAAAAGAGCTTGGAATGCTGATGCTGGGCTTTTTGCCATGGATACTGTTCCTCTTTTTGTCGGGCAGCACGATGGCGAGCCTGAAAACAGCCATTGTCATCAGCCTGATTACTTCGGTCACCCTTGGCTTTGACGACCTGAGGCGGGGATTTATCCTTCAGTGGGGGAGCTGCCTCTTTTTCCTGTTTTGCCTCGTCATGGTCAATTTCATGAACAATGTTTGGGTGGCCAGGGAGATGGATCTGATATCGAACGTGGCCCTTGCGGCCATCATGTGGTTCTCGGTTCTGATCGGCAAGCCCTTTGCATTGCAATATGCCCGGCGAGGATTGCCGGAGGAACGCTGGAGCGATAAAAAGTTTATCAGCGGGTGCCGGTTCATTACAGTGGTGTGGGCCTGTCTGATGACCTTCGCCGTGGTCATCTCCATCTTGAAGAGAACCTCCTGGCTGCCCTTTTCACATGGCTTTTATTTTGACCTGACCCTCCTGAACATTGTGGCCGGACTTACCTTCACCACCCTCTTTAAAAGGAAAAAGCGGTTGCTGCGCGAACGGGCCGGTGAAAATTCAATGAAGGGATAGGGAGGCGCATTTTCGCGATAGTACGCGATATTATTCCATGTTACCTGCATCAGGCCGTACAAAATCTATTCATATCCTTTTTTTTGCAATTTTCTTTCGTTTTATATTCAATGGATTAACCCACCGGAATCAATTCTATTTATTTTTGAATCTTTTCCGGTATGTTGGTTGTAATGCTATTCCAGCAAACAGCCCATCATCTGAAATGTACACTAACAAACCTGTCCCTAAATGAAAAAGCAAAACAGAATCCGGATCTGCGCATGCATGGTTATCCTGGGATTTTTATTCGCGCTGACCTACAGCTGTAAGAAAAGTGAGGATCCGCCTCCATCGGGACCACAGTCGGTCAACTTCGGTGCGCTGCTTGACCTTACCGTTTACAATCCCGACAATGGGCTTGCTACCCAGGCAGCCATTCAGTTTGCGCTCGAAGATCTGAACCGCTTCGCCGCCGCCGCAGGCCGCAACGTTACCTTCACCTGTTCCTTTGCCGACACGCAAATGGATACCACCGTTGCATTGAACCTGATGAAGGGCATGGTTGCCCAGGGAACCAGCATGTTTGTGGCAAGCCCCTATTCGAGCACCGAGCTTAAAGCCCTGATGCCGTATGTAAACCAAAACCCGCTTGTGGTGATCAATGCATCCAGCACCTCGGTCGGACTGAACCATGCCGGAAGCCATATTTTCAGGATCGTCGCCGACGATAATTTCCAGGCCAAAGCTTTAATCAGGGCGGCGATTACGGAGGGAGCAAAAGCCGTCATCCCCATCGTGAGAAACGATATCTGGGGGAATTCACTGCTACAGGCATTTACCACAGGATACCTGGCCGAAGGGGGATTCGTATACCCTGGAGCTGTTTACGACCCTTCGGAGAGCTCCTTCACCGCCCTGGCCAATACGGTCAATCAGCAGGTGAACCAGGCCATAGCCAGCTATGGTGCGGAAAATGTGAAGGTTCTGGCTCTGACCTATGGAGAGATCACAGGCATCATGACCGCTGCAATGCCGTTCGAATCACTGGGAATGGTTAAATGGTACGGCTGCGACGGAAATGCCCAGCTGAGCTCTGTGACCTCTGATGATGGCTGCGCTTCGTTTGCTGTAAAAACAGGTTTCATGTCGCCCATGACAGCCATTGGCAGTGCGTGGGCGACCCCCCTCTTCACACAACTCCTTTCGGCAAAAATAGCGGCACAAACCGGCGTGGTGCCGGGTGTCTTTGCCTTGTCGGCTTACGATGCTACCTTTATCATGGGGCTGGCCTTTCTTGAGGTCGGAAGCGCCGATATGGCCAGGATAACAGAGATGATCCCCATGGTATGCCGGAGTTACGCACAAATGGGCATCTCGCGCCGGCTCAATACCAACAACGACCTTTACCAGGCTGATTATATTTTCTGGAATGTGGTCGGCGGCCCAAACGGATATTCGTGGGATATGTTTGCAACCTACATGTACACCCTGAATACCTTTGTATACAGGTGGCCGCAATAAATTGACCTGCCGTATTGAAACGAACTGATAAAAATAAATGCTGTTGAAATCTGATGAAAATGGAAAAGCTGAATAAAATCCGGAATTGGGCATTCCTCTTATCTTTGGGATTTGCACTGACCCTTCCCTATGGTTGTAAGAAAAGCGACGACCCTGCGCCGACGGAGGTGCAGACGGTCAACTTCGGTGTGCTGCTTGACATGACGGTGAGCGACCCCGAAACCGGGGCCGCCTCGAAGGCTGCCATTGAATTTGCACTCAGTGACCTGAACAGCTATGCCGCTGCAGCCGGCCGGAACATCAGATTTACCGGTACCCTTGCCGACACCAGAATGGATACCACCCTGGCCAAGGGCCTGCTGAGGGAGATGTATTCGCTGGGGATTACCATGTTTGTTGCCGGCCCCTCTTCGAGCGGCGAGCTCAGCGCGATGGCCCCTTTTGTCGAGCAAAACCCGGTTGTGGTGATCAATACAAACAGCACCTCAATCGGCCTGAACCATGCCGGCAGTCATATTTTCAGGATCATCACCGACGACAGTTGCCAGGCGAAGGCTATGATCAGGGAGGCGGTAGCCGAGGGAAAGAAAGCCATCATCCCGGTTGTGCGGAATGACATTTGGGGGAATTCGCTGGTGCATGCCTTTACAAAAGGTTTTTTGGCCGAAGGGGGTTTTGTTTACCCCGGGGCAACATACGGCCCGGCTGAGAGCTCCTTCACATCTCTGGCCAATACAGTCAATGCGCAGGTGACCCAGGCCATCGCCACCTACGGTGCGGATAAGGTGGCGGTTCTGGCACTGACGCTGGGCGAGATTGCAGGAATCATGACTGCGGCGGCGCCCCTCGCATCGGCGGGGTTGGTGAAATGGTACGGATGCGATGGAAATGTGCAATTGAATACGGTGACTTCGGATAATACCCTGGCCGGATTCGCCTTTAAAACAGGTTTCATTGCACCCATCATGGGAATCGGCGATGCATGGTCAACGCCGGAATTTGCGGCGCTTCTTTCGTCAAAAATAGCCTTGAAAACCGGATTTGTTCCGAATGTTTATGCCTTGTCGGCCTACGACGCCACCTATATCATGGGCCTCGCCTATCTCGCAGTGGGAAGCGCCGACATGACCCGGATCACCGCCATGATCCCGCAGATATGCAGCAATTATGATCAGATGGGCCTGTCGCGCCGGCTCAATGCCAGCAATGACCTGAACCAGGCTGATTATATTTTCTGGAAAGTAATGCATGGCCCGACGGGCTATTACTGGGATAAGTTTGCACAGTACATGTGTATGACCGACCGGTTTATACTCAGATGGCCCTATTGAAACAAACTGCCGGAGCGACAGCTTCAATTCATCCGGATGACTTTAATACTCCCCAAATTTAGGACAGTAAGTTAAGGTGTACAAACAAACCTTAAATTTACTGTCATTATGAGAAAGAAAAGACAAAATCACAGTGCGGAGTTCAAGGCAAAGGTCGCCATTGAAGCCCTGAAAGAGCAGAAGTCCATTGCTGAACTGGCCCAGCTCTATGAGATTCATCCCAACCAGATCAGTATCTGGAAGAAGGAATTTTTAGAAAATGCCTCACAGGTTTTCGATAAGGTTCATAGGCAACCAAAAGAGGATGAGAAGGTTGCCAAGTTATATGAGGCTATAGGCCAGCTGAAGATTGAGAATGACTGGTTAAAAAAAAAGCTACTATAGGTTTTACTCTTGAAGAAAAGCGGTCCATGATCGAGAAAAACAATCCGGATTTGAGTGTGGTCAGGCAAAGCGAGTTGCTTTGTATTCACCGGTCAGGTGGACAAGCCGGTGCATCTGACCACCTTGCGCCGATTTAAACCGGCCACCGTATCTGTCTGTTTTAAATACATTTAGACCCGTCTCTTCCGATCGGCAGGGGGTAGTCAATTTAGTCGACACATCCTGTAATGTGTCATAGCTGTCGATAAAATAGGTCGTGCCGGGTGAACAGATGTTTTGCCAGTTCTGCCCTTCAAGGGCAAAGGGAAGCAAAAGGAACCAAATGAACTTCAGTGTTTTCATCTTGTGATGATTGATAAATATCTACTGTTTGATGATCTTCCTTACCTGCACGCCATTTTTCGCAACCAATTTCACGAAATAAACACCTGTTGGCATCGCGCTAATATCAACCGTGTTGGCGGGTCCGGTGATCTCCTGCTGTAGGCATACCTGGCCGAAAATATTCATGAATTGCAGACTATGGTACGGATTATCATTTGGCAGTTCAATATTAATTTGTGTTTTGCCGGGATTTGGAAATATCTTTATATTGATTGGATTGCTCCTGTTGCCGGTTCCGGTATAGGTGCTGTCAAGATAATGAACGTAGGTTGTAAAGGTAACCCCATAATCAGTACTGTAATCAATGAAAAGTTCGGGAGTCCATGTTGAGCGCCGGGCAACATAAAATGTTCCTGGTTTTCTTCCGGCTGTATAGGATTTAAAATACCAAAAACCACATTCATGCTTTTGCTGAAATGTCACTGTATTCCCATAATCTGTAGTATGATAGATGTAAAAATAATCTTCGTTGTTAGAATCCCAAACCAGTAGATAAAATTCTCCCGGTGATGTTCCGCGTCTTATGTCGTAGTAATGAAGGTGGTAGGGAATTGAAATCATGTGCGATTGATAGGTGGCCCCATAATCTGTAGATATAACGACATTCATGATGGTGTCCACCAATACAGTGCCTACTACAGGGTATCCGCTAAAATATAATTCACCCGGATTGGCTCCTGCCTCTCGTAATTCCAATGAATCCGGCATAGGTACGGTATCAAAAGAAGAACCGAAGTCGGTACTTCTGCATAAAACAGGCCCTGCTAAATATGATTGGAAGTAGATTTCTCCGGGTATACAACCGGAAGCGGGCGAAGTTGCGTTAAGAAAATACTTTTTTATCAATGTCATACCGGTATCCAGGCTGACTGAAAAGGTATCGATTGCATGATCAGGGCACTTGTAAACCACGCCGGATTTGGAATCGCTGGAGAGTGGAGAGGTAGGGCCGGGTAAGGTGTAAAGAAATTCATTATTCCTTACAGCGAAGCTACGTCCATTGTCAGTGGAGTGTAGGATTGTTTCATAGATTGAGTCGTATACAGAAGGATACCAATAGGTGCTGAGGTATATCTCGGAGGTGTCCTTTCCCATGGCCATTTGACGATGCTTCCAATTTTGTGCACATACAAGGCAGGGAAATGAAACGATCAAAAACAAAAGAATTGAATTTTTCATGGCAGATAAATTAAGTCAGGATCTATTGATACTATACCAGCATATAAACTATTATAACCGGGCACATTGAATTTCCATATTCTGACTTTTCCAGTGGTATCCCAATTATACATTTGTTATTTAATTTTTAACACACCTCACAGACAAAGCGCCATTTTCAGAGGTAAAATAGCCTCGCCAGACCCCGGCATCAAATTCGTTGAGCTGACGGATCATAAGATGGTCTTTATCGTATGTCCACCATGTGCCGTATTCTGTCAACAAGTAAAACAAACAACCTGATAATTGACATCCATAAAATCCGCCTCCTTTGGCGGAGAAGCCGAATTCGTCGGTTCCATCCTTATAATACCATTCGGGGCCGGCAATTTTTAATTTATTGCTTATCGTTCCCCGGTATTCGAACAAATTACGCGCAGCATTGTGTGCCAATCGTAACGGTTTGATATACATTGCCGTCGATATCAGTTACCGTGCCGGTACCACAGGTATAATTGTTTTCAAAGCCTTAACATTAATCAGTCAGAATCATTCTTTTAGTATCAATTTCATTACCATCAACAATGAGACTATAAAGATATATCCCTGGTTTGAATTCATTACCAAAAATGGTGATTTCCCCTTTTGTGTCCAATTTGTAAGTTTTTTCCTGTTAAACGCTCCCATCAAAGTTGAAGCTTCCCCGACACGTTATTCCCATTTTATATTTTTTGTGAATGTCGGTGTTGCTGTATTGTTTTCATAATATTCGATGGTTGCAGTTCCTGCTATTTCCAGGTGGAAAAGCATGGTCATTAGTTCATTTCGCCTCTGCGAGTTCAACGTTATTCCAAATGGAGATTCATTGATCAGCTCCCAGCCATAAACAGGGCCTCCGATGACCCAATTATCGCTGTTACCGGCAGTCTTAAACTTAATGGTCAGGTTCGAATTCAACGGGATGATGGCCGCCATCGAATAGGGCTTACCTGCCTGAAAAATTGTATCGGAAGGAACTAAAATATTGGGCAGCTTTGAATCAGGCGCTATGATAGGTTCAGGAGAGGCGCTGGCAGGGTAATAGAAACCGGTGTAGATAATTTTGCTGTACTTTGCCTGAAACCCGGCCACATATTTTTCAAAATCGGGGATTGTCACTGTTTGTCCCAGGTCTGCATACCTTTTCTCCACATGTTTACGGATATCTTTCAGGTTCAGTTGTGAGATATTATACAAAAGCGTGTCAATTAAATTTTGATCCGTGATCAGCCCGTCGGTTGAGAAATCGGATGATAATTTTGATAACAGCTGCGTTAATTCTGCTGTAAGGGTTGGCCGTTCAATCATGTTGTTCGTATTTCGCTGCAACATTACCGAAAAGGCCAGAAGGACCGCATTGTAATCTTCTCCTTTTGAAATATCCAGTTTTTCAAAGTCGGTTCCGAATTGTTCGGTTACACCCAGGAATGAAAGCATCTCTGATTTCGCCTGGTTATTGGCATCCTGAAAACCCAATCCATTTGAAACCAAATTCTCAATACGGCCTTTAACCAGATGGGTCAGAACATTGATATTCACTGATTGATTGACAGACAAGTCTGAGATTGCCTGTAACGACAGGGGCCCTCCGGATAATTCTCCATAAATCTCGCTGAAATGATATCCATTGGCGGTCAGAAGCGCAAGATTTGAACTCAATGCAATATTGTTCAGGGTAAAACTTCCATCGTCGCTGGAGATGGAGGTTGTAAAGGATTTTCCTGTCTGTCCGAGCGTTGAATTCAGCTCATTCAGTGTGACGGTGGTCCCTGTAATAAATGGACCTTTCTGTGCCTTTCCTGAAAAAGAATAAATCTCAGGTGTGTTCTCACTGCTTTTACCGCAGGATAACAGTAATCCGATCATCAAACCGAGAAGTAAAAAGTTTTTTGTTTTCATATGTTGTTTGTTTAAATAAAAATGAAATATTATTGTCCATGATCCTCAGGGCAGACCGGCATTTCGCCTCCAGCCACTCACAGAACCCGATTTAACCGTCTCCCATCATATTCCGGTCGTTTAGGGTGTACCTGGAAGCACCTAATCTTTAACACACCTGACAGATAACCCATGAGTTTGGCCAGTTATACATTGTCTGGCGATTATAGGAACCTCCTTATATAATATCCTATCTGATGGCGATATGGTTGTATACCAGTTGGATGATGTCCACCAACGACCGAACTGGTTCAGTCCAACAAATAGGGACTCCAAGTCAAGTCGTCCTCCTCCCGGTAAGGCTGTAAATCCACTTTCATTCGTTGCACCGCTGTTTGGGGAATCCCAATGTCCCGTCCCCGCCTCCTTGAGCTTCCCGCCCTCATCCGTTCCCCGGTAAAACAAGCGGCAATCATATGCATCTGCTGAACTCATACCCAGAAACATCTCTAACACGATCCATTCGTCATCACTTGGAACATGCCAATCAACGGGACAAATCCCACGGGATTTTTCCGGTGGAAGACCATTCATAAAATCCCAATTCATAGCTCCGGCCCATGTATATAACTTGCCGTATACAATACCGTTATCGGGATTATCCTCGTAATTAAACCAGTATCTTTTGTAATTTTCCTGTGAAAGATGACCCACTCCCGTCCCGTCGAGCAGGGCAGTGCCATCGGAATAATGGGTGGCATTCATGTTTTCACGCATCCAGCACTGGTTGCCGATTTGAACAGTGGTATAGGTATTCCCGTCAACGTCGGTGACAAAATGCGTTCCCGGGCAGGGCCTGGTTACGGCCACAACCAGCGAATCGCCATCCAGCGGCTGAGCAGATAGCGAATCCGAATATATATCATACGCATAAACAGTAAAACGAACCGTATCTCCCGGTGTGAAAATGAAATTGCCGGTTTGCAAGGCAGCTTTTTCATAATCATTTCGGTTGAGGCCCAGTAGCGAGGCCGGGGCGCTGGAAACTATCCAAGGTTGTCCCTTCTCTTTACCTCCAGTTGCCTTAAAGGATTGGTGGTATCCATTCCCCTCGGCCACGATGATCCCCGATGCGACCCCTCCCGGTTTGCAGGTGACCAGGCTGATTCCCGGAGAACAATCCAACCGATCCGATGAAATTGGTCTCCCTAAAAGATCATACAGGGTGATGGAGATGGGGGAAAAGGATGGAAGTACGGCGTAAAATCTTAATTCACCGGGGGTGTTGCTGCAGGGGAAGAATCCATATCCCGGATTTTGAAGCTCATCCAGGCCGTAAATGATCTTTCCCTTCGACAGGTCAATTTCATAGGAGGTTATCGCGGGTGGCAGGATGTTCAGCATCACACTGGTTCCATTGGTGAGGTTATCCATCAATATGGAATCGAGGGGAACGGCCATCTGTTGGAAACTGGTGGTCAGGGTAATCCTGACATCCTGGGCGGTAACTCTAAATGTTACAGAAATGAAAAGCAACAGAACTGTTTTCCAACGGATCATGGCATATCCTTTCTTTCGGGAAGTCATCCCTAATTTGTAAGTATCATCCTTTTTGAGTCCATTTCTGTTCCATCTATTACCAGTGTGTAAATATACATGCCTGGCTTAAGATCATATCCCCTGATAGTAATTTCACCCTCCTGTTGCTCCAGCTCTTCAAACGATTTCATTAATGATCCCTGCAAATCAAAAACAAAAATAGAGGCTTTTTTTAAGACATTACTTGTTTTATACCGGATAGTTGTTTTTTCGGTAAATGGGTTGGGTTGATTTTGGGATAGAAAATTCAATGCTTTACCTGATTGGTTTTCAGGATCAGTTGTATCCTCTTTCAGAGTAAATGATTGTTGGCTGTCAGATTTCATGTAGGAACTTCCAATTAGTTTTTTAATTTTTTCAATTTCAGCTTGCTGTTCCTTTATCGCTTCAACCAAAAGGCTTGTCAGACTGTAATAAGCAATTCCTTTTGTTCCATCAGGTTTGGTTCTTACAAGTTCAGGGATAATTTTTTCAACCTCCCCGGAAATAAGGCCAATATATTTTCTCTCTTTTTCGGCATTTAATGTTTTTACGACTCCAGGATCGATAAATCTGTTTGTAGAGTCATCGATCCTCGTGGATTTAAATAATGAATGGGTACTGCCATATTTGTCGGTTATGCTCATAGTATCCTGATTTATCATCTCTTTTGGCTTAAAAAATACGCTTTTCAGCATCAAAATTTTTGATAAAACCGAATCAACACTTTGTACACTTTTTTCCATGCCAAGTTCAGTGTCAATAAGACAACTTGTCGAATGAACATTCCCATTTCCCTGAACGAAAAAAGTATGTTCATCACCAAATTGCACGATGTAACACTTTGATAAATTAGTGTTTGCAAAAGTCAGATTCATCCATGCATAATTTTGAGGCAGGGAGGCTTGGAAATAAGTATAACCGTTCGGTTGAACCTGAACTCCATATGATTTTGTCAGACTTCCAATGCTCACATGGTTATCATTATGTATTTTTATTTGGGCCTGTAAGGTAAATACCCAAAATAAAATAATAGAACCTGTAATAAAAATGCGCGATTTCATGATTTCCTTTTTTAGATTGATATTTACTTAAACTTTGTTTGAAATTATTCTTCGAGTAACTGAGGAATATATAATTCGCTTGCCCCTTTAATTACCCTGGCTGTGAAAGAAGTACCATTGGCCACAAAGCCCTTATATAACATGACACTATCCTTTGCCCAGGCTGTAAAATTGATATTGGGGGGAACTATAGCACTCTTTCCATCTCCTCCCAATCGAAAAGTCCTGTTAACCTTTAACATGTTTGGCATTAACAAATTAAATGAGCTTGGCCAAAAATCGGTGGTATCTCCGTCCCGAAGCTTAAATGCCTTAATGTAGAGAATGTCGTAGGTCTCTTCTGGATCTGAACCAGGCTCAATGTTCTTATTGACAGAAAGGCTTATTAAAAATTTCATGGATATCGCATTGATGAAATCAGAACATGTAAAGTAATTCCTTGTATCTACCTCCATAGGATTATTAGTATGTTTGATCGAAGAAATCAACTCCCCGTTGATGTAATAGTTGATTTCTTCGGGTAACCACTCAACGGCAAAAATTCTATTTATTCCTACAAAGGGTGTTGTAAAAGTGAATTGTTGAGAAGTTTTATGTTGTGGCGGATGATGTGCTCCTCGATAAAAATTTTGTAAAAGAACTTTATTGGAGTTTTCTGATAAATCCTTTTCAAACACATCAATTTCATCATCCCTTTCAGGACTATCTCCATACATCCACAAACATGGATTTAAACCTAGATCTGTTGGCAGGTTACACATGATTTCGACATATCCATAGCGAAATGAAAAATTTGATATTACAAAACCACTTGTATATGGATAGAAAATTGTTGTATCATAATTTGGATTGGTGCAGGGTAATGAGTAAGGGAGTAATTTTGCTTTTAACTTCAGGATACTATCTTCAATAAAAACATTGTTAGGAGAATTTACAAAAAAGGCTTTGGGCGACATTGTATGACAGTAATTGTTGTAAACACTCCATTTAGTTGTATCAAGCAAGGGTCCATTAAAATCATCGGAATACTCGTTTTTCTGGACCCATCCTGATGTCCTTGATTTTAAATTTGAAGGAAAAGTAAAATTTTTGCGGTACTTTCCAATGTGTTCATTGCATTTAATAATAGAATCATTGAATTGTTGGGATTGACTGTCTATGTTGGACAGGCAGAGTAATAATATTAACACCTTTTTCATTTTTCAAATAATTTTCATAATAAATTGATTTTATTTTTGAACCATACAGTTCATTCTATCCAAACATCCACCAAAGTCACTGATCCTGTTTCAATCAACATCCCCCATTCCCGTTCATCGATCTCCACGGTCAATGTCTCTCCGCACAGCACCGTAAAAGGGCCCAGTTTGTCAAGTCCGTCAAGACTGTATACCCAAACCGTGGATTGACAATTTTGTGAGCCGGAAACTGATCTTGGATGCACATTGAGATCTCTCTTTTATCTGAACTGATTTATATTCCGGATATGATAATTTTCCTGGAATATGGCTAATCCGTTCACGGAAATATCCTTTGAAGGAATGGGATAGGTCGGGATGTTCTGCGTATTACCCCGAAAAGATCCTGTAATTGTTATAAGAATAATAACCGCCAAAATAATTCTTTTCATCATACTTGTATTTTTAGAAACAATTCAACATGAAGTTATCGTGCTAAAAATAGGCAGGATAAACTTGTATGCATGGTGTCGTTTGTACACCAAAACACTACACTTTTGTGCAACAGAGATCCATGTGATTTGAAGAAAATCACTCAACCACAGAGAGATGCAAAAAAGCGCCGGTGACCAAACCGGTGACCGAAATGGTCACCCTGATTCATTAACAGGGAGGAATTGGCGGGATCAATGATGACAAAGAAGTCCAGAAAGGAAAGGACTATACAGGAAAAATGATGTTAAATTGAACCATTTTGGAGAAGACATTTGATAAGTTCAAGGTTGTTTTTTACTTTGAACGAAGTCCTGAGGTTTTTTAAGATTTTTTCAATCAGTGACCTGCTGATCCCCGTACGATCTGAAATTTCGGAATGGGAATGCCCTTCTGACAACAATTTCACAATGTTGTTCTTTACCGGCGATAATTCATATGGTACCGGGGATTGCTCACTGCCCGTCTTTTTTTGTTCTGTCGGCACCAAGGGGAAAAAATAAAACAACTCGCCTTTGGCTGCCTTTTGAATGGCCGTTTTAAGTTCGTCCCGACTTGAATCCTTGGTTATATAGGTAAGGGCCCCTTCTTCCATCATTTTTTTCTTCCAGGATGATGAGGATTCGGAAGTATAAATTGCAACAGGTTTACCCGGAAAATGCGTTTTCAATTTACGGATGTTATCAATGGGTTGATGTCCCGGAATATAGAGATCAAGTATAAACAAATCAACCTGCTCCGGGTCTGCTTTTAAAATGGCTTCTTCCACGGTGACCGCAAAACCTGTTATCGAAATCCCGTCACGTTCCGGCCTGAATAAAAACCGTAAACCGGATAATATCAGCGTGAGATGATCTTCAATGATAAACAATCTGATCATGGCGTTGTTTTTTCGATAAAACCCTTACTCTCTCTTTTGTTCGGTATGGTTATATTCCATTGTGTCCCATTTCCGGGGTTGGAATTCAAAACGGCTTTACCCTGGATGATTTTCGCTCGTTCAAATATATTCATCAATCCCAGACTCTTGCTGGCGACAGCCTGCACATCAAATCCGGGACCAGTATCCTGATACAGGATGAATACCATTCCGACCTCTTCAGAGAGACTGAGCTTAACTTCACCCGCCGTTACATATTTTATCGCATTCGTGAGTAACTCCTGAACGATCCTGTAAACATGAATTTTTACCTCTTTTGACAGGTTGAAATCATCATGTGCGATCGTGCAATGAATGGGAACCGTTGTAGTTCCGCGCAAATCCTCACATAATCCTTCAACAAGTTCACGTAGGGTAAGCTGGCCGATGAAATCACTGTTCATGCGATGAGATATGCTCCGGATCTTCGAGGCCATTCCGGATACATTTGTCTGCAGGTCCTGTTTGATTTGGGAATCATGAATATGTGCATTTTCAATTTGTTGTAACATGGTAAAATAAAAGGGAGAGGTCAGATCGTGTAGTTCCATCGCAACCCTGCCTTTCAAATTCTCTTCCAGTTCAATAAGTTTTTTTGCTGTAACAAGAAGATTGGTCTGAAATTTAATTTTGGTGCGTTGCAACCTCCAGATGACAAGTAAAATGATTACCAGCAATATCAGGAAGGATAATGAAAACCAAAAGAGGATCAGTTGAATTTTATACTCCTTTTTCTGAAGTTCTTTCTCGTTTGTCTGGATTCTTAATTCCTTGTTCCTGACATCCAGCAGGGCCGCGAGCAGCCGCACCTGATTGCCTGCCTGATTTTTGTCGGCCATGATCCTTGTTTTCAGCGCTTTTCGTTCATATTTCAATGCCGCCCCTGTCTTATTCTCAGCTTCGAGCACATCAGCATAGGAATCATATGTTGTTGCAAGCCAGTCATAATTTTTTGTTTTTTCAGCCAGAGGAATGGCATTATCTATCAGACACCGTTCGGCATTCACGAAATCCTTTTTATCCAAAAAACTGTATGCCAGATTATTATATCCGGCAATCTCGGCCGCTGTCGAATTTCCGTCATGAGCAATTTTAATTGCAGTTTGAAAATACAAGATGGCTGTATCCGGATTTTGGCTTCTTAACGCGAGATTGATCAATATGATCGCGATCGCTTCTTCATTGCCGGGTTGTTTTTGCAAGTGTGCAATTGCCATTTTTTGCATTTCTTCAGCCTTCGCATTGTTTTTCTCAAATCTTGATAAGCTTGCCAACGCAATGCCCATCTGACCGGGTAATGCCTTTTTTCCTATCTCGTAGGCGGAATCGTACCAAATTCTGGCATCCAGGGTATCCTCTAAATCGAATTTCAGATTTCCCATTTCATTGCAGGCATACGATAGGATTTGGTAATCTTGAAACTTTTTTGCATAAAAAATGGAGGAATCGAGAAAAACCACAGCCATCTTTGAGTCAGAGGCTGCCCGGTAAATCATTGCCAGGTAGAAAAAAATTCCTGGTTTAAGCGCTCCGAAATTATTCCTGGTCGCAATTTTCAAGGCTGCTGAGTAAAAGCCGAAACTTGAATCATTATTATGGTTGTTGTATGCAATACCCTGGATGATACAAGCCCTGGCAAGGGCCTCTTCCGAATTCAATTTCAGCGCTATTTTCATGGCCATCTTTGAATATGCCAGCGCCTGGATATTATTCGATGTTTTTGTTGCATTCACCATGGAGTCAAGTACGATAATAGAATCCATCCGTGTTTTATCCTTCACCTGGTAGGATGAAGCAGCAGGAGTTGAAGCGTTTTCTCTGCAACCAGTAATCATCCATACCCCAATCACAAGAATAACAAAAAGCCCGGTATATTTCATGGCGCCATCAATGAATGATTGTTCGAGATGTTTGAGGACCATGATGAGATAAATCCCTCCCGCATCTCTGATGCAAAGGTGAGAAATTAAGTTCAGATTAAGTTCAGTGGCGGAAAAAACGGACCATTTGACCACGTTTCACAGGTTTTGATTGATCGCTTCAACCGGCTAAAAATCAATGCTCTGTAATTGGAGGTTTACTTCGGCCGAGCATGGCGAATATGTCCGGCTTTTCCAAGCAGTGTTATAGCTTTTTCTTTCTCGGGTTCTGCCTATTGTTATAGAATAGTAGAATTAGAATTTTATCATTTGCAATGCGATAGAAGATGGTCACCTGTTTTACAATGGTAAACCCCCTGATATTCTTTTCTTTATTTTCAAGAGACCCAATTTCTGGAAATTCCGAGAGCGTTGCCAGGAATTCAAAAACCTTACTAAAGAAGTCTTTCGCAGACTTTTCTCCCCATTCAGCGATTAAGTAGGAAATAATTTGATCAAATTTGAGAGAAGCTCTTCTCGACCAAACAATAGTTAAAGCCATTTAGCGTATTTTTTTCTCATTTCTTCGTGAGAAATTTGATTTTCTGGAATTTCAACTTCCTCATTGGATGCGAGAAGTTCATCAATTTCCTCTTTGGATAGTTTACTCCAAAGAACACCATCTTTGGAAGATTTTTTTCGAAGCATTAATTCATAAAACTTCTCAAGAAGGTTCTCATTTTCAATACTATCAATAAGCTGATGGAAATTATGTTTCAATTCTAATGTTGTCATTTTCAAAATGTTTAATACAAAGTTAGCAAATATTTGGTGCAAAACCAAATGTCATAATCATATTGAAGACCAAGCCAGAATGTGGGAGAGCACCAGCCAAATAAAAATCAATGCCGAATTGATTGAACACTGCTTCCATTTCGGTAAGCATAGTAAGTATGTTAGGATCTATTATGATTTCTTCGCGTTCAGACATTGTATCGCCGAAACGGATGATGGTGAATTTGTTTTTCAATATGATAAGAACTTTGTGAAAGAGCATCCGGCAGCCTTCATCACATTTACGATGCCAGTTACCGACAAACCCTATACGGACAAGCGGCTGTTTCCATTTTTTGAAGGTTTGATTCCTGAAGGATGGTTGTTGGATATTGCATCGAAGAACTGGAAAATAGATAAACATGACCGGATGGGTCTGCTGCTTGCATGTTGTCAGAAAATGCGATTGAATGAATAAATCTGTCGGTTATCCTGGGCTGTAAACCATTATTTTCGATTATCCAAAACCAACCATCCATTCAAAAAACCACTACTGCAGGATCAGCTTGGTGGTCTTTGAATAATCGCCCGACCGGAGTTTGAGCAGGTACATTCCTTTGGGCAGTGCCGCGAGATCCAGCTCACCCGACAAAGGGAGGGGCTGGCTGAATCGTTCCACCCCGGTGAGGTCCGTCAATTGGATGAATACCGGCGGGGTGGCTGGCATGGGTCCGAAGGAGATTTTCCCGGCGCTGGGGTTTGGAAAGACCGACAGGCGGCTGACCCAGGCAGGATCGGTGATCCCGACCGCCGGACTTACCGTAACAGACAGGGGATCAGACGTACTTCCCTCGCCGATGCTGTTGATCCCTTTGACTGTGATGCTGAAGGTGCCGAGAAATTCAGGAGTCAGGTTCAGCAGGGCCTCGCTTGAAGTTGAGTTGATGGTGCCTGCTTCAGCCGGGGTCACCTCCCACAGGTAGGTGGTGGCGTTGGTGATGGCCGGGGTGGTATAGGGTACATCAACCTGGTTTTTTACCAGTGATTGCGGACCGGTAACAGGCTGTGCCGGGTAGGGCCGGGGTGAGGAGGTCACCAGCTGGTTGGTATGGGTCCAGGTATGGTCAGGGGCGCTTACAACCCACGCATAGCTGGAGATCTTAAGTCCCTCGCCGTACCAGGGATTCATGTAGTAGAGCATATCGCCGGTCAGTCCGTGCCCGACCAGGAAATGTCCCCCACCCGCGGTCCATCCCCAGCGGATAATGAAGGGACGGTTGTGGGTCACCTCGCTGGTGATGACGGCCATGCTCAGTGGGCTGCCAACACCGTTGTTCGTGATCGAAGCAAAATGAACCAGGATATCCTGGATGCTGCCGGCATATCCCCAGTTGTAATTCCAGTAATTGCAACCCTGCGTTGCACTGGTACAGCAGTTCACCGGTCCGAAATCGTGCCAGGTGGCCACGGTGCGCGTATATTCTGCAATGACGCATTGTTCGGTGGGGGTCCCGTAATAATCCAATGCGCAGGCGCTTACGCCCGCCCAGCACCATTGGTTTTGTTCCTGGGTGAGTTCCGTGACATTCAGAACCTGGGCCTTCGGGGTGAAGGCAAGGGTGCAGAGAAGGATCACTGCAACCATTTTTATTTTTCCGTTCATGGCTGAAGTTTTTTACCGGTTTTGATTATTTGCGGAAAGCGTTTCACGGATCATCCCGGACACCTCGTCCAGGTTCCGGGTTTTGACGGGGGTTTCATTCAGCCGGTCGATGTTGAGGGTGGCCGAATGGAGAGGAAGGAGTTCAACCTGGCCGGGAGCGGCCTGGGGATCGGCATAAAAGAGGAAATCGGATTGAAGGGGGTATACCCTGAAGAGTTTGATCACTGCGAGTTGTTCCGGGGTGAACCGCTCCCGTATGGTGGCCAGTTCCTGCGCCAGAACATGGGCGCCGAGATCCACGATTTTCCATTCGCCATTGATTTTCACCACGGTGACCAGGGCGCAGTTCTGATGGTCGACCACAACCGGGATCCGCCATTCTCCGGTGCTTTTCAGGGAAGGAGTGGCGCCGGGTTGCGTAAAGAAGGCATCCTCCAGCGTAAACACCTGCACCGGAACGCCCAGGCTGGCCCGGGAAAAGTCGCTGCGGTTCTGGAATCCATACTGCACTTCCCTGCCGGCCGGAATTTTTTCCAGCCACTCCGTGAGCGAACCGGACACGGCTGCCGGGAGGTTTTGAATTGTATTCTCCTGGGGGTATCCCTGTAAAATCAGGAAAAAGAGGAGAAGAAGGAGACTCGTTTTTTTCATGACAATCTGGGTTTAGGGTTGTTTTATAAATTTTCTGACCGCAATTCCCCGGTCAGTCATTGCTTTTAAAAGGTAAACCCCGCCCGGCAGGTGACCGACATCCAGGGTGGTGGTCATGCCGGTGGCATGGGCAGTCGCTATCCATTGACCTTCGATGGTCAGAATATCAAAGGTAGCTTTTTGACTGCAATCGATGGTCAGTTTGCCGGCAACGGGATTGGGGAAAACAGAGAGGTGAAGGGAATTGCTTAATTCATTCACCCCAAAAATAGTGCTGCTGCTTCGTTTCGGCTTGCTCACCGAAACAAAGTCGGGAGCGACGGTGATGATGCGGTACGAACGGTTGAATCCGGCGGCTGTCTGCACATAGCGGGTGCCATAGGGCCAGTTCTCCCCGATGGTGTCGCCCTTCCTGTTTGCCACCACATTCTGATGTTCGTGGCCGTTCAGTACCAGGTCTACATGGTTTGAGTCACAGATGTTCAGGAAGCGGGTCCTGTTGCTGATGATGGAGTTGTCGGCCGTATCGGAAACATGGCCCGTGAAGGGCGTTCCGTCGGAGTTTGTTCCGATGGCATTGACCGCAGGATGATGGAAAACAATGATCTTTCTTTTAGCGCTGTTCAAAAGCAGGATGTCTCTCAGGTAGGTGATTTGATCGTCCGACAGTCCGCTTCCCTCTATGTCGTCGGGGTTGGGCACAACGGAGGGACTGGCGTTGTGTCCTGAGCGCACCACCACCATCACGGCAATATCGGTAGTGATTGCATAATCGCGGTCGGGGGTGATGTATTCCGTATAATATTTCAGGGTATCGTTTGATACCTGCGGCGTTGTAGAGGCGATCCAGTATTCGTGGTTGCCGGGGGTAAAATAGATGGGTATCGTTTGGGCCGAATCTATAAAATAGTCACCAATGCCAGGGTTGGTGAGGGTAGGCGGGAACAGGTATCGGGTCATGGTGGGATACATGCCGTCGGGGGGCTCGTTGCCCACATTGGAAACATCGCCGCTCACCACGACAAAGGCGGGTTTGGGGCTCAGGCCTGCAAATTCCCTGATGGCGCTGCGGAAGTATTGTGCGTTGGTATCGCTGTTCTGGAAAGGGATGTTCGATATGTGCAGGTCCGACATATCCACAAAGGTGAATTGGGCGAAGGAGCCCGGGGTTTTCATGCACAGGATTACAAACAGAAAGATCAGCTTTTTCATGGTTCGGGTGACTGTGACATGGATTTGGTTCATCCTTACAGCAGGATAAAGGTACAAAATAAATCGCAAAATAAATCAGGTCAGGAAAGGTAAAATTGATGCAGGAACCATGAACGCTGCTGGGTGTTTTTCCTTAATTTCGCAAGGCAATGAAATCACGACTCTGGAACCGGAACTTCACCCTGCTCACCCTCTCTAATTTCCTGATGTGTTCAGCCTACTATTCGCTGATCTCCACGCTTCCCCTGTATATCTCCTCCGTGCTGAAGGCAAATCACACCATGGTCGGATTGGTTCTTTCAAGCTATGCCATCGCCTCCATCCTTGTCAGGCCCTTTTGCGGGTTCAGCCTCGATTATTTCGGACGAAAGACTATTTTCATCGCATCCCTTCTGGTTTACGGGCTCATCTTCAACATTTATATTGTCACGGCCACCGTATGGTTCATGATCGTGGTGCGTTTTATGCACGGCCTGACCTGGGGACTGACCACCACTTCGAATTCAACCATTGCGGGAGATATCATTCCGGCTGACAAACGGGGGGAGGGGTTCGGGTATTTCGGGGTGATGACCACCGCCGGCATGGCGCTGGGCCCCCTGGTCGGCTCTTTTATTTTGGAGTACGGGGGTTATGATGCCATGTTCCTTTCGGGATTCGGCATCAGCATGCTAAGCATGATCCTGTCCACCTTCATTCATTACCCGGTGTTCCACAGGCTCCCCGAATCCACCTTCCAATGGAAGAACCTGGTGGAGACCAATGTGCTCATCCCCTCGCTGAACCTGCTGATCACCTCGTTGTCCTATGGCGGACTGCTCTCCTTCATTGCCCTTTACGGGGAGGAGATCGGCATTAAAAACCCCTCCGGATTCTTCCTGATCTATGCCCTCGGGATCATCACTTCGCGATTTACAGCCGGGAAGGCTGTTGACCGGAACGGGCCGCGAAGGATCATCATCCTTTGCCTCTCGCTGCTGATCATAGGTTTTCCGATCCTCGCCCTGGTAAAAAACGACTTTGGTTTTTATTTCTCTGCGATCATCCTGGGATTCGGAGGTGGCGTGGTGTGGCCAACCTTTCAGACCATGATCAACAACATTGTCGAACCAAACCACCGGGGGGCTGCCAACTCAACGGCCTTCATTGCCATGGACCTTGGAATGGGACTGGGGATGATCTTTGCTGGTATTATCTCCCAGCGGTATTCAATCTCAACAGCCTTTCTTTTCTGCTCGCTCTCCTCTGTCGCCGGGTTGACCCTATTTCTCCGGCTCACCCTGAAACACTACCTGGCCCGGCGGCGGGTGATGATCCTGACACAGAATCCCCTGTGAGTTTTATCTGGATAATCCCTTAATTTGGGACCGGTCCTTCAGCAATCGCCGGGCAGGCTCGACTACCTGATGAGCGCCGGTGAAAAGGCCGATATCCAGCACCGACTCTTTACCGGCGGTGACCACGATACTTGGAATTATGACTGATTTATATACAAGGTAGGTGACCTGCAGAGCATATCGGCCGGGTGTGACTCCTGATATTTAAAACTTCCGTCAGGTCTCCGCTGGATGCACCCTTCGGGGGATTTGAACCAAGGATGACAACGTTCACTCACGGTAATGTGATCAGGGATTGTTTGTCGATCTCCGTACCACGGATTACCTGGGTTGGAGATTGTGCGAATACCGCCTTTGCTGCCAGCAGGCAGATCAGAAGAATGAAAATTCCAAATGCTTTTTTCATGACCTTTATTTTTTTTCCGGCAAAATACGGGCGGAATAAAAAGTCACGAAAGAGGAAAACCGGTGAATTGTCGATTTTACAGGTTGAACTGCATAAGGGTAAAATAAACAGGGACCGGCCCGGGTTCAATAACCCGGACCAGATCTGTTTTGGATTATTGTTTGCCAGAAGGTTCAAACGGATAGATCACTTTCCAGTCTTTTTTCATATCCACCACGATCCATCCCTGTTTTGCAGCTTCCTGCATTCCGTCCTTTAATTCCCCAATGTCGGAAGGACTATCGTAGGCCCATTCCCTCACGGCATCGGTATGATGGATGAGCATTCCCAGGCTTTTCCCTTTCCCCGTCGTGGCATATTGCAGCATCTGAAGATCTCCGTCGGAATTACCGAAAGCGGCTATAGGTCTTTTCCCGATGAAATAACCGATCGCGGCCGGTTTTCCCGCTCCGTTGCAGATCATGTTCACCTCCGGACCACGTTTTAATATCCCTATACCATCACTGAACTCAAAGGTGGTTTTCAGAGTGCTGCCAACCACCTGTTCGGGTGGGATCCCGAATGTTTTTTCCGACCACAGCCTGATGAATTCGCAGTGGGTTCCCGTCACGATATACACCTTAAATTCATTGGCGTTAAGATACCTGATCAGTTCGAGCATGGGTTGGAAAACAAGCTCAAGAAAAGGACGGTTGAACCTTGGATGGAGCGTTGTTGCCAGAAACCGCTCGACTTCAGCTCTGAATTCTTCATCACTTTTACGGACTCCGGTAACTGGATCGGTAAACACTTCTCCGAAGGAATCCGACGCTGACAAATAATCTATAGCATTTTTCACGGAGGCCGGGTCCGTCATGCTGAACTTCATGGCCGAGAGTTCCCTGAGATTCATGGCTTCGAACAGGAACTGAAAATAGATCGGCTGTTCCGACATCAGGGTGCCGTCGTTGTCAGAAACCGCGATCCTGTCTGCAGGATCAACATAGGATGGATCACCTTTTGTCGTAACAGATCTGACAAAATCGGTGACCGCTGTTTTTGCAGTGCCTTCATTCCAGGATGGGAGCGGGTCTGAACCAGCAAATGCCAGGTTGAAGACCAGCAACAGGAATAAAACAATGAATGATGTTTTTCGGAAATTTTCCATCTTGTTACATATTACAAAAGTTAGATTCTATATCCCTTTTCTACAGAGGATTCACAATTTGTGGAGAGTCCTGAACGGCTTTGATGCCGTCGGGGGCGCCTTTGAACACATGTTCGAACCACGCGCCACCGTTGGTGAGTACCTGGCCGTCGAAACTGCCGTCCATGGTGGCCACCCGTTCTGTATACACCGGGTCGTGCAGCATGATTTTGAAGTTCAATACAAGGTCCCCGAATTCTTTTGTTTTGGCAACGAGGGTCATGGTCTGATTGGCGACACCCGGGATCAGTTTATATTCGGTCGGAATGATATATTTCCCTTTATAGGAGATTCCAGCATCGCGGAATTTTCCGTAGCTTATGAACATCCCGTCCACCTGGTCGGAATGTATGGCGATATACCATTCGTTTCCGTACCTGGTCATGTTGGTACGGTATTCATCGTACTTCTTGCCCGGGGCTCCGCTGATCATGCAGACTTCCGTTACCCCGCCGGCTGTCTTGTTGAAGGTTGCCCTCTTCCCGTCCATCGTTACGGTGCCCCAGGCCGGTCCCGGCTGTTCGAAACCTGCCAGCACGATATCGGGATACATCATGGCTGCTCCCTGGTTCTGGTTGTACCAGTAAGAGAAGGTTGGGGTGGTGGTCACATCAAAGCTGATGGCGGGAGCTTTCCCCTCCACGGCCGGGAATATCCCGATGGAGTGACAAGTGGTGCCTCCGCCAATGGGATCGTCGGTAATGATCGTCCTGAAACGTTTCCCCCCGTCTTCCACTAAATATTCCACGCTCTTTTCGGTCTGGGTGATCTTTGTTTCCCCGTTCAGCAGGTATACATAGCGTTTGGAAGGATCTTTCGTGGTGATGATCTCCACGACCACTGGCTTGATGATGTGGCCGCGGGCGTGGTAGTTGTAAAAAGTTGTGATCAGGTAGTACTCCCCGTCATCGCAGTATCCCCAGATGGAAGGCCCCACGTCGTTCATCTTCACCCCATACCGTTCCAGCACAAGGTAATCCTTCGCCTTTGCTTTGTAAACTTTTGAAGCATCCTGTTTCTCCATCGGTTTATCGGTCTCGTAAGGGAAGAGTGAATCGCTTTTCACGTGCACATCCAGCAGGGAATCGGCCTGGTTCATCAAGGCATAGGCTTTGTCAAAAGAGTTGGTGTTGACTTCAACCAGGGCAAGATCAAGCTTTTTGCCGGCCTCAACTACATTGGCAGGAGGAACCTCGCCATCCATGAGGTGGTCGTACCAGAAATAAAACGCCACCTTGTATTTGTTCAGCCCGGTCTCGTAACGTTCCATAGCAACGGCAGCCAGGGTTTTGGTGATGTTGGGATCGGTTACTTCCGCTTTTTTTTCTGTGGGTTTCTGGGTACACTGCGCCAGCAGCAGGGCGATCATGCACATTCCAAGGATGATCGATGTTTTTTTCATTTTGTTCTGTTTTTAAGGTTGTTTTTTGTTTTCATCATGGATTTTCACTCATCAGGGTGTGTTCCAGCAGGAAACTCCCCTCCCTGATGGGTTTCCCGTTGAGAGAGCCGTTCAGGGTTCCGGAGTATTCTGCAAATTGTTTGTCCCAGATCCAACAGTCCAGGTTCAGGACCAGCCGGCCTTCGGAAGTTTCCGCCTCAATTCGTACCGATTTATTGGCTTTTTGGGGCGTGATGGTGAACAATTCAGGAGCCACCTGTTTTCCATGGATCCAAAGCGCGGCATCCCTGAACTCCCCGTAAACCAGGAAGATCCCGCTCACATCGGGCGAATGGAACGGGATGTACCATTCATTGCCGTAGGTTTCAATGACTTTTCGGAATTCGGTGAGCTGATGTCCCGGCTGGGGACCGTTGTAAAAACATTCCGATACCCCGGCAGCATGTCCGATCTTCACTGTCTTGCCGTTCCAGGTTAAGATCCCCGAAGCGGCTCCCGGCTCCTCGAAACCGGCCACCAGCGTTCCGGGATAAGGAACGGCAAAGTTGTCATTCCGGTTGAACCAGTAGGTAAAATCCGGCGAGAGGGTATAGCTGAAACTGATCCCGGGCGCGGTGCCTGAACAGGTCACATTTTTCCTGCCTTCTGAAATCCTGACCGTGTAAACGATGCGGGTTTCCCCGTCCACGGCTTCAATCCGAAGGGAATCTTCCGACAGAATAACTTTCGGCTGTGTCTTTACAGCGATCAGGTGTTTTTTCGAAGGGTCACCGGATGAGATAATCTCGCAAAGCACTGGCGGGATTACGGAGGAGGTGTTCTTATAATAGATCAGGGGCATGATCAGGTAAAAGTTGCCGTCATCGCCCATTCCCATGAAACTCCCCGCGATGTCCCATAGACCGACACCGAAACGGCTCATCACGCTGTAGTCGCCCACGGTTGCATCGGAAGTTGCATGTGCGGTGGTCCCTTTGTTCGCTGGTTGCAACAGATAATGCTGCAGAGCACTTTTATCGCGATGTTTCAGAAGCCCTTCGGCCTGGCTGATCAGTTTCCCTGCTTCATCATCCATCTTCCTGTCCATCAATATCCGGGCGGAGTCCAGCAGGTTCCCGGCCTCAGGCACCTTTGTCATAACCCCTTCGGTGTACAGGTCGTACCATTGGTACACTGCAACCTCATAAAGGTTCCGCACCTGGGTGTATGATTCCGTGACCGATTGCGCCTGACAGGCGGCGATTCCACCGAATTGAATCAGCATCCCTATGATCGCTTGTATTTTATTAGAGAATCTCATTTCGGCCCTAGCTTATCCGCTCCAAGCGTGGGAGGCGGAAAATTCTTCTGCAGGTTGTCCATCACATCGCTGACCCTGACCTTTCCCGAACCCATCGCGTCAATGGTCTCAACTCCGCTCATACCGCCCAGGGGCGTTTTCTCCAGAGAACCATATCCGTTTGTCAGGTTGATCCCTGCAAATGTCCCTGTGATCGAAGCGCCGTACTCATAATAGAAAAGTTCCTGGGTTTCACATTCGACTTTTATGTGCAGATCACCTTTCGGTGTTTTAGCATCGACCAAGAACGATCTGCATGCAACAACGGGCGTGATTTTGACATCCGTGGCCACAATGAGTTCTCCCTGATAGAAAATGGCAAAATCCCTGGAAGCGCCGATAAAACACAGAAACCCGTCAAGCTGGTCGGAGTTGAATGGCATCCACCACTCATTTCCGTATATGGTCATCATCTTACGGTAACTGATCTTGTTGATGTCGGTTCCGGGCTTCGGACCGTTGAACAGGTTTTCCGATTCACCGAAGGCATTTTTGAATTTTGCGGTTTTTCCGCCGATGGTTATGGTTCCTTCCGAGGGTCCGATCTCTTCAAATCCTGCAAATGAGGTGTTCGGATAAATCACATAGTCGGGGCGGTTCTGGTTGTACCAGTATGTTGATCTTGACTTCATTGCGACGTTGAACGCAACATCCACTCCGCCGAGATCCTTGCCCTTTCCTTCAATCCATATGAATGTTTCATCCCCGATCTTGCTGACGGAATACAGCTGGTAATTTCCATCCTCCTCGGCATAAAAAACAATCGACTGGTCTGTTTGCAGGATGATGATCGGCTGGCTCTTGATCAGGACCATGTGGATTTTTCCGAACTCATCGCCGCGCATGATCTCGAAGGCAACAGGGGCTACGATTCCGCCTGAACCATGGTAATTGATTAATGGCATGATCTCATATAAAAGGCCGTCATCGCCGCGACCCACAAAACCGATGGCGATGTCTCCTTTTAATATTCCGTACATGTCACGGGCCTTGTAGTCGCCGATGGTGGATTTCCTGATTTTAGAGAGGTCGGGATTTTTAATGTTGTCGGTCGCGTTGTAAATCGGCAGCACACTCTTATCCCTTAACTGAAGAAGTTTTTCAGCCTGGTCCAGGAGTTTCTCCGCGTCGGATAGTTTATTGGCGCCGATCAGCTCCTTTGCCTGATCCAACCGTTTGCCGGCTTCACCGGCTTTCACCATGATTCCTTCGGCATACAGGTCGTACCATTGATAGCGTGCAATGTCAAATTGATTTTTTACATCGGCATACTTGGTCATTACATCCGGTTTGTTTCCCTGTCCATACCCAAAAATTGGTCCGGGAAAAATAGCCAATATCAGGTAAATTATCCTGAAGTGCTTAATTACAAAGGCTTTCATAAGGTTTTCATTTGAGTGGTTAATTTATTTTTTCACCGGTGGATATTTCAAAAGATTGTATTTCAGCCAATCAGCATAAATGTCCTGAGCGATTGTAGTTGCAGACTGATCCACATAGTTCGGGTCAGTGACCGTAATGTCACTGGTCCAGATCGCATCCTTTGAAGACTTGGTGTACAGACTTGCTTTCAGGTTTACCACCGAGGTAGTTGTCCAGTAGCCTCCGGTTGTCACGGTGCTGCCTTCGTCAAAGCCGGCTCCCCCATAAAAACCACCGCCACCCCAGTGTCCGCCACCCCAATATCCGCCACCCCAGGAACCACCAAATCCGCCGGTTGTAACAGTGGTAGGTGGAACGTAGCTTTCTGATTTATCAGTACCTTTATAAACGAATACCAGAATTGCATCAGCGCCCAGACTGTCGCATTTCTTTTTAATGTCAGAAACCGGGTATTTAACATTTGGATTCAGAATATCAAGCGACCCAAGCGCTTTCAGCCCCTGGGTGTTAAAATAGGCATCCATTGATTGTTCAAATGGTTTCATATATTCAAGCTTGTCGAACAGGGGCATTACCACAACTTTCGAAATCGTTGAGTTGTCGGCCGGGTTCTTCCAACTGGTCATGGTGACCGGCGAGCCGCACGAAGTGATTACAAAGGCAGCCACGACTGCCAAAAGGCCGAAATAAATTTTTGTTGTTTTCATCATAATTTGGTTCGTAATGAAATTGGTTTAAAGATTGGCTGGTTTTACTTTCCTTGGAGTCCTGTCAGCCGATTCATTGGCCCCTCCCTGGGGAACATGTTCAAGCCAGCAATTCCCATTGGTAAGTTCCTGTCCTTTGAATGTCCCGGCAACAGTACCCCAGCATTCGTAAAGTTTCGGATTCATCCCCCAGAGGTTGCAGGTGATTTCCAGGTCACCTTCTGAAGTTTTAGCTGAAATGGTGAAGGTTTTATTCGGTTCGCCCTGCAGGATCTTAAATTCCGAAGGGATCACATATTTCCCGTTGACATAAAGACCGGCATCTTTATAGGGTCCTGTAACGACAAATATCCCGGAAATCTGATCTGTGTTGAAGGGGACCCACCATTCGTTACCGTATTTTATCAACGATGTGCGGTAATCTGCCCCGCCTTTGCCGCCGCAGAAATAGTTTTCCAGTTCACCCCCACCGGTAACCTGGATGGTTTTACCTCCCATGACAATGGTCCCTTTTGCCGGCCCGGGCTGCTCAAAACCCGCTGAAGGGGTATTCGGCAATACATTGACCGGTTGGATTCCCTTGTTATACCAGAAGGAATAGAGGGTGGAAAGCTCAAGATTCACGCTGTATTCCGGCGATTTATATTCAAGAATGACCTTCTCTTTGTAAATCGAATAAACCAATGATTTGTTGCCGTCCTTGGCTGTAAATACCAGCCTGTCTTTTTCCTGTTTGCGAACCGGAATGACCTTCAGCGAGCCATCCATCAGTTTCGTGCCGTTATCTTCCATGCTTAAAACAAACATCACTCCCTGCACCAAAGCCCCGGTACCATGATAATTCACACAGGCGTACGCAGCATATTGTTTACCATCGTCTCCTTTGCCTGAAAAATTAAACCAGTAGTTCCACCGGGGAATCCCCGCCATTTCAAGCTGTTCAATGTCTGCGAGGTCGGCTTTACGGATCTTTCCAGGATCCCCGGGATTTTTTAAAGGTGTTTCCGGACTGAATACCGGGAGGTTTGTTTTCGAATACTGGTTGAGCAGGGTATCTGCCCTGATGAGTAGTTCCGATGCCTTTGCAAGCTCACCCGAAGTCAGTTCGGATTGGGCCTCTTCCACCTTTTTGGCAGCCACTCCGGCGCTGTCGACCAGCCCGACTTCATAAATATCATACCACTGGTCATTGATCATGGCCAGTTTGGTTTGAAGTTCTGTGATCTTTTGCTCAGCCTGCTCTTTGGTGAGTTTTGGCTTTGTGGAGCAGCCCGTGTTGATCAGCATGCCGATGGCGGCCAGTAAACAGAAAATAATGATTGGTTTTTTCATATTTTTTTTAGTTAATGATTTAAACTTTTTCTACAACTACAATGTCATAGCTCTTTTTGCTGTCAATTTTGATATCATATTCGGTGATACCTTTAACCTCTTTATGAAATTCTTTATTGATAAAGATGTTATACGTTTTTCCTGGATCCAGCTTTATCACTTTAATGGCAGTCTCTGCCCCTGTTTGATTTGAAAATGTTGAAACAATCAGCGCTTTCTGCTTTCTGTCGTAGATCGCTCTTTTCATCATTACATGCTGAACATCCACTCCGCTTAATGAAGGTTCGGTAAAGTGTAAATCATCAAAAGGTTTATTAACCATCATCCACATTCCGTTTTCAGGCAAGGCCCGTGCAAGACCAATTACCTGATTGGAAACATCGGATTGAGGTGCCTGCATTTTTTTCATCGGAGATTCACAACACCTGGGCTTTATCACTGTTCCGGTTTTTTTTGCTGCATCGGGCGACCCCACACTTAATCCCGCTGCATTTTCGTTGTATGCATAATGATAGGTGCCATCCAGCCATACTCCCTGATAAATACTGTCCATTGTTTGTATCAACAATTGTTTCGTTGGTTCATCGCCCATTTCGGCTACCAGGCAGGTAAAATATGAATACGTAGCATCTTGTATAAATACATCCTGATGCAATTTTGCCAGGCCATTTGCATCAACGGAAAACACTTTTTTCTTTAATGCAGGATATATTTTTTCGATTAATTCGGGGTTCCAGGCGTGCATAAAAGTTCCAACAGCGCCATCGTTACCGGCCGAAACAAAATCAACGCCCGCTTTTACCAATTTCTTTTCCATTGAATCTGACTTATTACCATAATATGGAGTCTTTTCTGAAAAGACAATTTTTTGTTTGATTAAATAAAGCCAGGCAATGTTATACGTTTGAGGGTCGACAAAAACCTCTTCGAACCATTTTTTATACAATGGAGCAACGGCAGCAAAATAACGGGTGCCATGCATTTTATCATAAAGCTTCATCCCGTTTAACGGGAACTGGTTACAGGCCGAGAAAACAGCGTTGCGTTCACATTCCACTCCCGGAACAGGATTGCTGAGAAATTGCATGGTAATCAACTCCTGTATTTTCCTGTTATCATACACAAATTGTGTGTAATCATCCCATTTTAACACTACAGACCCCGGTTTATCCCATTTCATATCGCGGTAAAGAGATTGATAAAGATTCATCTGAAACAGCAAATGACCTGAATACATGATGTTGGCAAACCCGACAGGGTCGGCAGTTGCAGGGAATGTTTGATCCATATTGGGCTGAAATTTGGGAATGCCAATGCTTTCGTCCGACCAATATTTCCATAAAAATTTCTCGAGCAACTTTATGTTTACTCTGTCTAAAACAGGTTGAATAGCTTCCGGCCATGCAGGAAACTTGTGATATTGTTCTGCTGCAATAAAGTAAGCCGCATAGTTATCAATAAAACGGTTTGCTGCCAGACCGGCATCATTGGGTTCATCAAAATTGGCAAACTCATCTAAAGGCTGATTGAAGAGTTTAAAATCCCACATTAACTGACCCCACTCTTCAATTGATGCCGAAACATACGAATCGGGGTTAATTGTTAATGCAGGTTTTTGGGCGTTTACATTGTTTATCCAAACAGGGCCAACAATGAAACAAAATACGAACAGACTGATTCTATTAATTTTCATATTGTTTATTTTAGTGGTGTTTCATAGGATGAGTTATTTTGGAAACAAAAGGCTGATGCCAGCTTTCAGATACATATCGGCTGCGTTTTCAGGCCTGACCACATTGAAATAATAACCCAGGTTGGCGCTCATCATCTGCCTGCCGATATGAAATGCCTTGATTCCGGCCAGACCCACCGGGACCGTCCACACATTTGATGCAGATTCATTCCAGTTGGCATAGATCTCGGGGGCATATGAAACCGCCCAGCCATGTTTGAAATTATAGTTCACAAAGGCATTCATGTAAAGCTGGTTGACATCAGGCATAGAGCCATCTCCGGCAAACGACCAGCGCTGGTTTATCAGCAATCCGGCAACCCACTTCTTAAGCATCACCAATCCCACCCCGATGGGTCCTGCCGTCCACTTACCGGAACAGATTTCGTAAGGCACACCGGTTGGGAAGGTAACCATCGGGCCCAGGCCCCAGATGAATTTCTTTGCCTTTGAAGGGGCAAAAAACACCTGGAGTTGGACGTCGCTCAGTCCGGTTTTACTGACAGGTTCGGGCAGGAAAAGAACCGGGACAATGGCTCTCAATATGAGATTCAACCCCTTGGATAGTTTTACGGGCACCACCGGCTTCATCTCCAGAGTGGAGGCGAATTTCTTATCGGGCCCGTAATTGAAATTCCCATAATAGGCAAAAGGGATCTGGATCATCGATTCAACCGGGTTCTGGGTCTTTTTGGCCAGTTCGGTCATATCCATTTTCGGTTTGGCCTCCTGCGCCCAGAGGGGGATAGATCCACCGGTAAGGATCAGCACAGAAAACAGTGCAATGAACAGCACGTGTGTTAAATTGGGTCTTACCACTGAATTACCTGACCCGAAGGTCGATGATACCTTAGGGGAAACCGGATTTTCGGAAAAGCTTAATACATTTTTCATAGTTACATTAAATTTTATTGATTGGGTGTTTTTGATATTTTCGGCAGATATTTTTCAATCACTGCATTCAGGGTTGACCTGTCCACCGGGCTCTGCATGATCTCTTTGCATCCCAACATCGTCGCCAGGCGGATCGTTTCTAAGGTTACATAGTTGGACAGGACTATGATCGGTACCTCTGGGATCAGCATATGGGTCTCCTCTATGGTAGCCATACCATACTCCACGGCTAGTTCCATCGAGATCATAACCAGTTCGATCTCCGGATGTTCTTTGCAAAGCGCCAGGATGTTGCTGGTATCCTTTGTAACAAGGATATTCCGATCTTTCTGAGTTATCAGCGGGAGAATGTCATCAGGGTCTGAGACAGGGCGCATAACCAGGAGAAGTGTATGAACTTTGATATTCGGATCAGTAGATGGCATATAGTCCCTTTTGTGCAGCAGGCAAAAGTAGTCAGGGACGAAAGGGATGTCAACCTTTCACAAGGTAAAAAACCTCGGTTTAACCTGCCATTGACGAACCAACCAGCTCAACATCAGATTGATAAAGCATGAGTTGTTCCAATTTCCTCCTTTTCAGGTATGATCACGGGTTACAAATGCATTATCTATAATGCTGTAAATGAAAATGTTAAAAGTAGAGATTCAGAGAATATGCAGGTGATTCCAGGTAGCCGGATAATCGTTTTATTGTTTCAGAAACAGGATTAAAGGGTGATAAGGAAAGATGTCAGGTTGTCACCGGGTTCAAGTTCGAGTTTTTTGCGGATATGGTAGCGGGTGGTTTCGATGGTTGACACGGTGATATTGACCAGCCGGGCAATATCCTTCGTAGATAGATTCAACCGGATGAGCGCACAAACCTGTAGTTCGGTCTTGGATATTTCGGGACAACGCCGAAGTAATTTCTCATAGAAGGAACCATGCAACTGCCGGAAGAGGAGGTCAAATTCCGACATGGGATCCTTGCTGGCATCCCTGGTTATCTCGCCGAGGATATGCTCAAATTCTTCCTGGTCCTTTTTTCTGGATAACCTGAGTTTAAAGGGCGATAGTTTTTCCCTGACTGAACGGTTTAAATGAGTCAGGTCAACACGCACCAGGGTTTGAAAAACCAGCTCCTGTTCTTTGAGTTTCGATTGAACTTCGAGTTGCCCGATTTGCTGCTCATGCAACTGATTTTCCATCATTTTCTGCTTTTTCAGGTGTTTTTGCCTGAGATAGAAGATGGCCAGCACGATCATGAATAAAAGGGAACCCAGAATAAGACCGAGCCGCAGGATCCATAATTTTGATCTCTGAACCTCCAGGTCTTTCTTCAGCAGGATATTTTCTGACTCCTTGCGTTCGGTTTCAAACCTTGTTTTGAGTGAAGCTATTTCACGTTGTTTGTCAATAGACAGCAGGCTGTCGGAAAGCGCACCTGTTTCCAATGCCACCGCGTAGGCCTCGCTGTAATTTCCAAGCTTTGCCAGGATCTCATGACGGCGGGTGAGGAACAGCGTCATGTTATCGGTAAGGTGTTTTTCCTGTGACAACCGGATGGCGCTGTCGATCGTCAGCAGCGCCTGTTTTAGCCGGCCGGTCTGCTCGTACACCGATGCCAGGGCCGAATAGGTGAACGTCTGCCCGTCGATGATGTTTTTTTCGCGGCAGAACTGGAGAATATGGATCATTTCAGCTTCAGCCTCCCCGTATTTTCCCTGGTTTTTAAGAATGATCCCGATGTTGTACCGAACCCTGACGAGGTTGAGGGAGTCCTTCAGCCCGGAAAAAATAATATAGGCCTGGCGGTAGGCAATCAGGGCCGAATCGTTGTTTTCGAGATTCCGGTAATATACGCCCAGGTTCTGAAGTCCTTTGGCATATTCACGCGTTTGTTTCCTTTTTTTCCGAATCTCCAGCGAGCGGTTGATGTATGAAATGGCCTCCCGGATTTCGCCGGTATATTTAAGCGTAACGGCCATGTCTTCAAGCGCAGTAGCCAGGGTTTCCTCATCCCCCGACTTTTCAGCCTCTTTTACCCCTTCGGTGAAGGTCTTCAAAGCAGCTGTGTAATCCCCCCGGGTTTGCTGAACCATGCCCAGATTCAATAGAAATTTTTGGCGGAGGGTTAATTCATGCATTTCGAGGGAAAGGGTGATTCCCTCCAGGAAACTTTTTTCCGCATTGTCATTATCCCCCAGCTCAATCTGAAGACTCCCCCGGGCCAGCAGGGTTTTCATCATCAGGATGGTGTCGTTTATCGATTTTGCAAGACCGGTTGCCCTGGCCAGCAATATTGTGGCCGTATCAAAGGCCCCGCGGTTGCTGGTTACAAGCGACAGTCCAAGCAGGGCATTGATCATGTTCGCATTGTCGCCTGAACTGCTGTCGGATAACACCAAACGGTAAAGCGAATCTGCCGCTTTCGGGTTGAAATGATTCAATGAATCGGCCACGGCAATTTTTTCCTTGTTATGCAAAGAGCCTGGAACGTTATGGGTATGACAGGACCAAAACAGGGCTGTTGCCAGTAACAATGAAAAGATCCAGAATAAACTGGTAATTTTCAAAAGAAAAGAGGACATGACTACTGTAACCGTGTGAAGTATTTATGAACCAACTCCAATATTAAGTCTGCGTCAATTGGTTTGGAAAAATAATCATTGCATCCTGCCCTGATGGCCTTTTCCCGGTCACCGGTCAACCCGTAAGCCGTCTGGGCAATGATGATGATCTCCTTATTGAACTCCCTGATTTTCAGTGTTGCTTCATATCCATTCATTTCAGGCAGCCTGATGTCCATAAATGCAAGATCGATGTCCGGATTGTTCCGGCAAACCTCGACGGCTTCAACCCCGGTTTTTGCATGTAATACAACGGAGCTGAAGTTTTTCATGATGATGGAAAGGAGGATGTATGAAGTTTCATCATCCTCAGCAATGAGTATTTTCAGGTTTGTGTTCAGATTTTTATCTTCAGTTGTCATATCCATGCTTGTAATTTCATCCTTTTTTCCATGTTCAACATGATATGGAATCGTGAAATAAAACGCAGAATCCTTCACCGGTTGACCAACGTTTTATTTAGCAGGGTAAAATTAATAAGAATAACGTTCCAATTGAAGTTTCTGGAATTAAATCTGTAATGATTTAGGGAACTAGGGCTTGTCGAGCGTACATTTTATCCCGACCTTACCACAAACCTTAATGATTGTCTCCACGGCCAGATCGGTCGCCTGTTTAGGGGTATCTGCCGAATGGGCTGCCGACACCGTGATCTGCGAAAGCCCTGTTGCCAGGGAGTCTACCTTCATTGAAACGGTGGATTTCCCGTTCCTGAACTCTACCATGCGTTCAGCCTTGTCATTTTTAATGACCTCAACTTTAGGATCGGCGGTCAGTGTGTCAATGACGGCCTGGTACACGCGGTATGTTTTTGCATCAATAATCACGGTGGCCACATCGGTTGTGCTGGTTCTCATGGATTTAATTTTCCGTCCGATCGCAACAAACTGGGCATGGACCGGAATTGAAACCAGGATAACCAACCCCAGCAGGAGAAGAAGAGAATACTTTTTAAATGTTGTCATAGCGTTTTAATTTGTACAGAATTCATGGGTGTATTTAGCAAATATAATGAAATCCGGCTATCCATCTGGTGAATCCCCGCGAGCGTATTCCCCGATGCTAGCGGCGGGGTTCTTCAATACGCGAACGGGCAAACAAACCCGGTTTATTAAAATATATATTATTTAACAGTATAAAACAATAAAAAACAGCAATAAAAAGTAGGAAAAAGAAAAAAATCGACTATCTTTGTCTGGACTAAAAACCAATCGCCATGGAAAATTCAAATGGAATCAGGCAGGTCTTTCAGATCTTCCAGAACAAGGAATCATTTTTCGGTGAGATCAACATCAGGCAATCCAACAGGTTGATATTGAATCAAATTCTGATCATCAGCCTGTTCGCCTTCCTCTATGGTGTTGTGATGGGCAGTTCCCACAGCGTGCTGCAGTCGGTTGTTGCCGGTGTGAAGATCATTGTTTTGTTTCTCACGACCCTGATCATCTGTTTCCCCTCATTTTTCATTATCCAGCAGGTCCTGGGATCAAAGATGAGTGTGCGGCAGATGATCATCATCGTCCTCAGCGGTTTGGTCCTGACATCGACCATTGCAATTTCTTTTGCGCCCATCGTGGTGGTATTCCAGGTTACCGGGGGAAACTATCATTTTTTGCAGCTCCTCCATGTGGCCATATTCATTTTTGCAGGGATCTTCGGTATGCGGCTGATGGTCGATGCATTGAAGTATGCCTGCGAGACTAAGGATATCTATCCCAAAGTCGGGGTGGTTGTTTTCAGGATATGGATCATCATCCTTGCATTTGTCGGGATCCAGCTGGCATGGAACCTCAGGCCATTTCTTTGCGAAAAGCATGAGGAATTCAAGATTTTCAGAAAATACGAGGGGAACTTTTATACGGCCATTGTGTATTCCGTTGAACAGCTGGTATCTCCAACCGTGAACCAGGAAAAGGCGAAAAATGATCCATCCGGCCAGCGTGCAGACTCAACCCATCACCAGAACCTGGATACGACTAAAATTTTACACATGTTAAAGAAATAGGTATGGAGGATATCATGACATTGGAAGAGGTTGCAAAATATTTGAAACTGAAACCTCAAACCATATATACCTGGGCACAGAACGGAAAGATTCCGGCAGCCAAACTCGGAAAGGAGTGGAGGTTCAGAAGGTCGGTCATTGATAACTGGTTTAACCAGCATATCGACGGGAAGTATTCGGAATTTATCGGGAAATAAGCGGACAGAGATCAGCGGGAATCTTTAATGCACCGTATGCTCAACCCCTGGCCGCCGAGCGTAGCGGTTCTGTATACGCCTGAATCAAGGCTGCTCAGGCTGCGATACCAGGCCGTGGAATCCCGAAGTGACGCTGACCAGAACAGTGCATTTTCGTTCAGACTCAGAAAACTACCATGAAGGTTTCGGTAACCGCCCGGCAAAGCGGTAAACCCGCTGGCATTGGTTCCCGTGCCGCTATCGGCCCAGTTCATGGAACATTTGATCTGTTTACCGACTTCGCCTGAATTTCTCAGGAAGATCGTGTCAGCATCCTGCTGGCTCATGCCGAGGGCTAATTCAAGGGTTTTCCATTCCCCGTCTTCGGGCAGGTGCCATCCGGCCGGGCAAACAGCCTGTGTTTTCAGGAAGATTGACGACTTCCGGTTGCTGGAATTCATGGCCGCGGGCCAGTTGTAAAGTACGCCGTATAATTTGTAGTTCAGGGTGTTTTTAGCAACAGTTACCACGCTGTCCTCATATCCGTAAACATAATAATACTTCAGCGAATCTGAACCCTTTGCAGAGGAACTGACGGCCGGTAGCCAGGCAAGATTCTCAGCCATCCAGGTCTGGGAGCCGATTTTTACAATGGCATAGCTCTTCCCGGCCGGGTCGGTACAGGGAGCGAATACAACTTCGTAGTTTTTTGAGGTGGTGGGGGAATCGGTGATGATCGTAGTATGAATGCCGCCCCTGCAACGGTAAAGAATTATATCGCCTGCCGAGTATCCCAATGTGTAAAGCGTGGCCGACTTCAATGGAGCGATGACATTCCCCGCAATGGTCCCGGCATAACGGATCTGGTTGCCATTGTCCATGGATTCAGTGCAAATGACCTTAACGCCTTTGATGCCCTGGTTGGTTATCAGGCTGATGAGATAGACCCCGGTTCCAGACAATGCCAGGGAAAAATGATGGATGCCTGGCTGAAGCAATGCCTGGGTTTGTGCTACAGACTGTCCCGACAAGGTGTGGACCTTCAAAGTGACCGTTTGAGTTTCAGAGATATTTGTAATGAATGTGGCTCTTCCCTGGCAGGGATTGGGAAAAACAAACCCTTCCCGCGCCTGGTCCTGCAGGTCGATGATCCCCGTACTCATATTCAGGATGAGGGTATCCTTGCCGGGCAGGGTGACATTCTGGTTCGACCTGAGATTCGTGGCTTTTACACTGTCGACAGTTCCGGATGCACCGGCAGCAGAAAAGGTCATATGGAGGTTTTGTCCTTGCAGGAGGGCTGCGCTCAGCATCACTAAAGCAAATGTGATTGATTTTACCATGATCAGAGGATTAGAACAATTATTTTAAAAACAACAGGAGGCACATCATTCAAAGTTTGGTTTTAATATCCATCTTCCCGGTAGTTAAACGCATTGGTATGCGGATCGTTGGGAAGTATCTCCGTGCCAAGGTCAACCTGTGCGGTGGGATCCGGAACTGCGTAATCCTTGGCTATCGGATCATGCCACTTCCAGTAATACGAAGTTTTCACATCGAGCAACAGGCCCACCGGGTAAAAGGCAAAATCTGAAACAACGGCTCTTTGTTGGAGTATCCTGTCTGCTGAAACGGTTAAAACCATCAGGTCGGCGGCAAATGTGACCTCTCCGGCCGGATAATGATTCCGGACACTCTGCATCGCAGAGGCGATGGTATCGTCGGCCGCCTGGAAATGGGTGGCCACCGCCAGCCTGGGTGGTGGTGACATCCTGCTGAGCAAATAACCAAAAGCGCCTTGCGGGGTGTGGGAACTGTTCTGAACCTGCATGGCATAGTCATAGGCTTTTATAAATTCGGGATCATCGGGAGGCAACCCTGAATTTTTTAATGCCCAGACATAAGCAGGCATGACCATTTCATGGATCAGCACATCCACGCCGCCCGCCTGGCTGATCATTTCGGTGTTGGGCTTCGTGTCACCGCTGAAAATCATGGATAACCCTTTATATTCCAGTTTGTAACTCACCGAACCCCTCCTGGTATGGATGGCCGGGAAATGGGTTATTTTAACGCCGGTTGTGGGATTGTCATAGGCAACGTTATCGCGGGATGATTTGCCTGAAAGTGACCAGTCCAGCTCAATGGGGAAGATGGCATAACCATCATCATCAAAATCGTCCTCTCCAACTTTGACAGGTATTTCCGTCAGTCCCCAGTTTTCCATGACCTGCTGAGGGGTTGGATTGTTGGTATAGCGGGTCGACCCGAAACTGAAACTTTCGGTGTGCCATCGCATCAGGTTCCTGAAATTTTCGCAAAAGGCCCGGGTCCCATCCTGGTATGGACCCCTGATATTTCCCTCCGGATCATGGTAAGTCCATTCCGAATTTTTCGGTCCCCAGATGTAGAGCGGAGATTTACGGTCTTCGGCAGGCCCGAAACCATAAATGTGCGTGAGGTCGCTGGTATGGTCGGCATGGAGGTGGGTGAAAAAGATCTTGTCCATTTTACTCATGGGAACACCCAGGGCATTGTACTTTGCAGTGACACCTGAGCCGCAGTCAAAAATAAACTGGTCGCCGGTGCCCACCTCGACATAAATGCTGTTGCATTCCTGCGACAACCGTGGAATACAGGATGTGCCCAGGAAGGTAATGCGCATTTCGTGTTCCTGCAGTGGTGTTCCAATCTTAAAAACAGGCAGGGCATCGTACAGGGAGTTCCTCTGCGACGGATCGCTGGTCTTCGTATTCGGAGGGCTTCCAAATCCGGATAAGGATCCTCCAAGTGCGAGTCCTCCGAGTGAGGCTCCCGATAGTTTCAACATTTGTCTGCGGCTCAGTTTCATATGATTTCTGCCTCCTTCAGGATCATTAAATGAACAACTCCTACTTCTTGAATATTTTAAACGAGATAAAGATATTATACAGCGTAACAAATACCAAATTTTTTTTTGAAAATTTTTGCTGCTTGCTATTTATTGACCAGCGTTATACATCCTGATTTTGACCAAATCGAATCTGATCATTTCGGGCGCCTACAAACAGGGTTTCCGGAACTTTTTGAACTCAGGATATAAAAACAACTTGACTTCAAACGGGATTTATTGTAGATTTAGCCTCTTATATCATTGAAATTCTCAAAAAACTGTCCTATGAAAAAGGTCTTTTATTCCCTCGGGTTTACCGGATTCCTTCTTCTTTTGATTTGCTTTGCAATGTATCAAAACACCGGTGCCGACATTGCTAAATCAGGATACGGGTCATTGCGGACACAGAAAAAAATGTCAAAAACCGGACTGCTTGCCATGCAGGCTGAATACCAGGTCAGTAAACTCAGGAATCCGAAAACCGGGTCGATTCCCCCCGGGATCCGGGCAAAGGAACTTGCATATGTTTCCACACTCCCTGCTTACACAGAAAGTGAAGGACAGGCATGGAACGGGAGAGGCCCTTCCAACATAGGCGGACGCATGCTCTGTATCGCTGTAGATGTGGAAAATGAGAACCACCTTTTGGCAGGAAGCGCCTCGGGAGGGATGTGGGAAACTTCGGAGCCCGGCCAGATCTGGCATAAAACCACCGGTCCCGAGGCCGAGCAAAGCGCCACCTGCCTGGTTCAGGACAAGAGAGCGGGGAAACATAAAACCTGGTATTACGGCACGGGTGAACTGCTCAGCACCACCGACCGGAATATCAGCACCAATGCAAGAACCATCGGGATCGGCAATGGCATTTTCAAATCGACCGACAACGGCGCAAGCTGGCAGCCGCTGGCATACACCCAGGGAGGGTCTCCGGCCCATCTTCAGGAAATTTTCCAGGGAGTCTGGAGAATTGTAACCGACCCGGTTCGCATGGATAAAGACATTGTATATGCCGCCTGTTACGGAGCCATCATGCGGTCAGAGGACGGCGGAATGAGCTGGGAGGTAGTCCTGGGAGACCTCGTAAATAAATCATTTTCCACCGACCTTGCCATCACATCCGACGGAGTCATTTATGCGGCGCTCAGCAACTTCTGCTTTTCAGTTCAGCCTCCGGGGAAGGCCGGTATTTGGAGGTCAACCAACGGAGTTGACTGGGTTTTGATTACCCCGGCCGGCTTCCCGCAGGATAACAGGGTAACCCGTCTTGCGCTGGCGCCATCGAATGAAAACATCCTGTATGTTTTTACAGAATCGCAATCTTCTGAAATCAACCCTTTCGGAGGATATTCCAATTCGGTGAACACCTTCTGGAAAATGACCTGGAACCCTGCATCAGGTAAGGCTTTCTGGGAAAACCGCACCAACGGCATCCCCGGAGCGGGCAACGGGAACACCAGCAGTTTCCCGTTTTCATTCGTTGTTTATGGCGGATACTGTTTTACGATGGGAGTAAAACCTGATGATGAAAATGTGGTATTCCTGGGCGGCATGAACCTGCACAGATCAGAAAACGGGTTTGCCGACAGCCTGGCGACCACTTACATCGGCGGGTATCCTTATGATATGGACTCCCTGCATCAGCTTCATCCCGACCAGCATGGGATTGCATTCTTTCCGTCGGATCCGTCAAAGATGATTATGGCGAACGACGGCGGCATATACCTTACCACCAATTGCATGGCCGACAGCAGTCACTCGGTATGGCAACGGGTGAACAAAAAACTGACTACCACCCAGTTTTACAGCGTGGCCATCGATCACGGGTCTCAAGGCGAGGACTGGATCCTGGGCGGGTTGCAGGACAACAACTGGTATTATACCGTCACTGATAATCCTGCGGAATTCTGGTTCAACATCGACATCTGTTATGACGGGTTCGCCTCCTGCGTTGCGTCAGCCTGGGAATTCTGCGTTATCTCGGCCTACAGCGGAAACATTTGGACATCCAGGTTTGACAACGACATGCACACAATCGATATCTTCCCGCAACTGCCCGATACCCTGCTGAAATTTATCGACCCGGTGATGGGCTTCAACTCTCTTTTCCCGTTTTACCAGAATATTGCACTGGATCCAAACAACTACCAGACGTTCTATTTGCCCACGCTAACCAGCATCTGGCGCAAGGATAACATGAAGGCTGCGGCCTACGACAGCAGCATGCGGAATGCCGGATGGAACCACCTGGACAAGGTGGATGTCGGCAGCGCCTCTGAAATCAGTTTCCTTGCCCTTTCGAGAGCGCCCGCAAACCGGTTATACTACGGCACTAACCTGGGAAAAGTCTACCGCCTTGACAACGCCAACGAAGGGAACCCGGTCCCCATCGAGATCACAGGTGACAATTTTCCGGTGAATGCGTTTGTCGCCTGCATCGATGTGGATCCCGACAATGCCGACCGCGTAATGGTAACCTTTTCAAACTATGGCGTTCAGAGTCTCTTCCATTCAGACAATGGTGGGTCCACCTGGACGGCTGTCGCAGGGAACCTGGAAGAGTTCCCCGACGGTTCCGGAAACGGACCATCGATCAGATGCACAAAAAAACTCTCCCACCTGGGTAAAAAAATCATTTTTGCCGGCACCTCCAGCGGGTTGTTCTCCACCCGTGAACTCAAAGGGGACTCAACCGTTTGGGTGAAGGAGGGTGCAACCACCATCGGCAATGTGATCATCGATGACATCGACGCCCGCCAAACCGACGGTTTTATTGCAATCGGTACCCACGGAAACGGGGTTTACAGCTCCTACTATACCCCCGAAGGGATGAATGAGCCAACAGGGAATCCCCGGTTGCAGATTGGAAATGTCTTCCCAAACCCCGTAACCGACAGAGCTACGGTTGAACTGAATGCGGAAAGGAACCTGAAGCTTAAAGTACGACTCTATTCAAACAACGGGAACCTGGTCAAAGAATTTGACGATAAAGCAATTCATGCGGGAAAACAGCTGTTATCTTACCAGGTTGGCGGGTTTCCTGCCGGGTTGTATTTCCTGGTATTTGAAAGTGAGAAGGAGCGGCTGGTAAAGAAGCTTGTTAAAGTTGATGGTTAGATGCAGGTTTACTGGTATTCCTGAATGGGCTGAATTACATCGGGGCCGGGGAGGAATTCGTTTGACCGGGTAATAGAAAAAGAAAGGTGCTTCCCCGGTTCTCTTCACTTTCTACCCATATTTTCCCTTCATGTTTTTCGATAAATTCCTTGCATAGGAGTAACCCGAGGCCACTGCTTGATTCTCCCTCGGTACCTTTGCGGCCGGCATTCTCATCAATCCGGAATAATTTATCAAGAATTTTCTGGCTCATGCCGATGCCGGTATCCTTTACTGAAACGAGAACCGATTGATCTCCTGCCCCTCTTGCAGAAATGGTCACCTCTCCACCCTTTTTGGTGAATTTTATGGCATTCGACACCAGGTTTCGAATGGTCGATCCCAGCATCATTTCATCGGCAAAGATTTCCAGATCTTCAGGAATATCAACATGAATCGTGACCTGTTTGCTTTCGGCCGAATCATGAAGCACCTGGATGAACTTCAAAATTTTTAATTTCAGGACCATCACAGAAGGCTCAAAATTCATCAGCCCCCTGTGCATCCGGGACCATTCAAGCAGGTTCTCCAGCATATCAAAAAGCGTAACCGTTGATTTGCTCATGGCCGTTACGATCTTCTGAATCTCACTTTGGTCCATCTCATGCAACTCTTCCGACATAATTTTGGTCAGGCTAAGGAATGTGCCAATGGGACTCCGCAAATCATGCGCGATAATGGAGAAGAATTTATCCTTTTCGGCATTCAGCCTGATAAGATCCTCATTTTTTTGTTTGATTTGCTCCTCAGCCTGTTTCATGTCGGTGATGTCCTCCTTGATGGCCAGATAATGGGTAATATTCCCCTGCGGATCCTTGATCGGGCCGATGGTTGATGATTCCCAGTACAGTTCACCGTTTTTCTTCTTGTTATGGAAAAAACCTCTCCATTGATTTCCTGTGGTGATAGACGACCAGAGGAAACCGTATTCCATATCCTTGGTCTCACCCGATTTTAACACCCGGGGATTTTTCCCTATCAGCTCTTCCAGTGAATAGCCTGTGGTTTCACATGCATTTGGATTTGCATAGACAATGTTTCCCTCGAGGTTGGTGATCACAATGCTGACAGGACTTTGCTCAACGGCAACAGACAGTTTGCGCAGTTCTTCCTCCAACCGTTTGCGGTCAGTAATATCCCTCGACAAGCCGAACGTGCCAACAATGGCGCCATCCTTGTCGCGCAGGGGCATTTTGGTTGCATTGTACCAGTTGACGCTGTTGTCGCTTCTGATGGTACGTTCTTCCTGCGTGATGGCCTGGCCGGTACGAATGATGTTCTGTTCATCTTCGAATTGTTTTTGTGCCACATCCTTCAGGAAAAAATCAAAATCCGACTTCCCCTTTAATTGATCCGGATTGTCAAACCCGAATGATAGCGCATGAGCCAGGTTGTTTCTGATAAATCTGCTGTCAAGGTCTTTGAAATAAATATGGTCCGGTACGTTATCCATGAGGGCCGACATCAGGTACTGCTCCTGGATGAGCGCCTTTTCAATAGTCATCTCCTTATGGATTCCTGCATCAAGGGATGAACCCACTACGTTTTGTACCGGCTGGTTGCCGACAGGGAAGAGGAATGCTAACACAACTACGGTCCCGATTGTTTTTCCCTCCCCGGTCTTTACCGGAGCAATACTGCATTTCACCTCGAGGTTCTCTCCATTACATGATCTAAGCCCGATATGACCGGGTATTCTTTCTGCATCTCCTTTTGCAATGACCCGATCGACCAGGTCGGCCAGGGATTGAGCATCCTTGTTTTGGTGGAAATGAAGAATGTCGGGGATCGTTTTTCCAACGGCATCTGAAACCCGGAATCCTGAGAGTTCTTCCGCGGCATGATTCATGGTTGCCACGAAGCCCCGAAGATCGAGAGAAATCACTGCTTCTGCAATGGAATCCAGGATGGTCTGAAAATAAGCTTCATTTTCACTCATCTTCTTTTTTATTTTGTGCGGGCTTCATTTGGGGGGTATCACCTCTCAGCCCGACATACATATTCAATTCAACCATTTGTGGTAAATGGCATCATAGGTTCCATCCTGTTTTATGGCATCCAGCGCCTGCTGCCACTGGATGACCATGCTCGCAGGCGTAGTCTTCGAAAACGCAATGTAATAGTCCGTCGACATGAGGGCAAAAGAGGGAACCACCTGGTTGTACTGGTAGCCCAGTCCCTTGAGGTAATCGGGAAAAGTGACGGACGAACAAACAAAAGCGCTGATCTTTCCCTGCATCAGTTTGTCGGTCAGGACCCTTGGATCGGAATCGGAGACCAGGTTGGTGAATCCCTGCTCCCGGAGATACTGGTCGGAAAACCAGGAGGTCACTGTACCAACCGACGGGAGGGCCCGGGCGTCATCAAGGGATGCAATGGTCACACCCGAGCCGGCCCTGGTAAAGAAATAGGCTGTGTTGGTTCCCAGTGGACCGACCCACTGGAACAAGGTGTCGCGCAGGGCGATGCGCTCCATGGTGAAGAGGCAGAAGTTGGGATTGTTCTGTGCCAGCGAATAGCCGTTGCTCCATTCGGAAAGTACGATGTTTGCGTATAGGTTTTTCCGGTTCATGATCTCGTGAACCACATCGGTTCCAAATCCTGTGATCTCCCCAAAATTATTTCGGAATGTGAGCGGCGGGTATTGTTCCGTATAGATCTGCAGTGTTCCGGGAGGATCCTGCTGATGCATGTATTGCTGGTAAATCCGCTTCAGTGTTCCGTTCTCCTTCGACCGGTCAATCTCCCTCTGGAAATCTGCAACCACATCATCGGGAATATTCCTGTTAAAGGCAAAATAGACCAGGTCGGTCTTGATGGTCATCAAAGGAGTAACCGCCCAGATTGTTTTATTAAGTGATTGCAAACCCGCCTCCGCCGAAATCCGGTCGGAAGGGAACAGGTCGATTTCGCCCTTAAGCAGTTTGTCGAAGGCTTCGATATTGTCGTTCAGGTAAACCAGGTTGGTGAATCCCTGCTGAACCAGGTATTGCTCAATCGCATAATCTTTTAAAACCCCGATCCGGCCAACCTTTCTGGCTTCGTCCAATGAATTCAGGGTAATGGTGGCCGGTGACGGAGAATAAAATATCTGGTCGAGGGTGGCAATGGGTCCTGCCCATTTGAAGAGATCTTTTCTTCCTGAATTCAAGATGGTGGAAAAAAGGACAGCATCCCCGGTATTCAGGGTTGCCGAATAGCCTTCGGTCCATGGCAGGACGCTCACCTCGAACGGTATGTTCAGATTTGCACAGATCTCCCGGAGAAGATCGGGCCCAAGTCCCTTCAGATCTGACCCATCAACATAGTTCAGGGGCTTGTAGTTTTCGGTGATGAACTTAAACTGGAATCGGTAAGTTTCCGCGGATTGTTTTTTGCAGCCTGAAAAAAATAGCAGCGTTGCAGCAGTTGAGAACAAGAATAACCAGACAAGCTTTTTCTTCATAGAATTTTCAATTATCGAATATAATCCACCTCAGCCATCCGGGTGGTAAAACCTTCCTTCAGTAAACTATTTAGTACTCAGCCCGTCGACGATCGTTTCCCGTGTGCCGAACATTGGAATGCGTTTAATTGCTTTGGCATTATAGTCAAGCTGTTTCATATCTATTTTACGCAGCGTTGAATTATCATAGGTCTTGAAATATAAAATGCCGTTGGTCTGGTCACGGTAGGTGACCCACTGGGTCGACTCCTTGTTAACCGGTTTTCCATCGGAAGAAACATCATAGATAATTCCGAAGGGGATGGTGAAGGTGTTGATCACATGGTTGCACAGGATGAGGTTGTGCGCGGCATCAGGTTGCTGGTCTGTCTCCCGGGCAAACATCCCCAAACGGACAAAGCGGCTGGGAGGAGTGTAGTCGCCGGGAAGGCCGATCATTCCTGCTCCATGACCGGTTGCCCTGAAGGTGAGACCGTCCTCTTTGAGCGGGGCGGGGCTTACCGGTGACATTTCAGTATATTGGCGGAGGTTGGTCACCTGCCATGGAAAGGAGGGGGCATTGGTCATTATTTCAAGCGGATTATCATATACATGGCATTCACCATTGTCGACTTCCACCACCACGCAGCCTCCCGCAGCATCGTACACAATGTAATGACAGGTGAGCGCCAGGTGTGTGGTCGGATCAGTATAATTAAATAATTTCAACCTGGGCAGGGCTGTGCGAAGTTCATCTACAGTTGAAAACGAACCCAGCGCCCAATCGCAAAACATCGCCTGGGCAAGGGCAATGCTGCTGTCGGCCGGGGTTACATCCTGCCATTTCATGTCATTTTCATACCAGAGCAAGGCTACCGACAGCCCCTTTTCATTCATTCCATCTAAAATGCTTTGATCAAGTCCGAAAGCTACCACTCCCACATAACCAAACCGGTTATTCCATTTTACTCCATTGATCCCCGGGAGGAACGGGCTTGCACACTGTTTGTTCCGGGGTACAACGATCATGTCGTAATGAAGATCAACGCCGAATTCCATCGACCGGGCAACAATCATAGAGCCATCTTTGGCTTTCAGCCGGAATACGGTACACGAAAAAGTATCCGTGATGCCGAGGAGGCAGAACACGATACAAATAGTAAATGCATGAATGGTTTTCATAATTGCTGGTTATTCTCAGGATTGAATTCACACGCAAAATTAATTTAAATTGGGATGTGTTAAACTTTTT
>SESA01000159.1_pt1 | contig 48553 bp, 43 predicted proteins | sample 3171451 | NCBI WGS metagenome assembly SESA01 (sample SAMN06051862, study PRJNA518727) | freshwater metagenome | biome: subpolar coniferous forest; feature: holomictic lake; material: water; isolation source: holomictic Lake 227, 8 m depth | place: Canada: near Kenora, Ontario | collected...
AAGCTCTTCAACGGTTTTGATACGGGTAAAACCAAGCTTCTTCTCCTCTCCGGAGCTTGCATTTGATGCCCCGTGCATCCCGGAAAGTGGCTCCAGCGCATTTGTAGAACCTGAAGCAGCACCCACAATTTCCAGAAGACCGATGATAAAGAGCACAAGGCCAAAGGCTTTACTGAAGCGCTGGGCAATGGTGAGTTTTGCTGATGCAGCATTAAATATGCCGAGAAAGACTGAACAGAGAATGGCAAATGCACCCCAGACAAGCATAACCGCCTGGGCTGGAAGCACTGGCGAAACCATCCAGATGGCAACGGCTATCAAAAGAAGACCGAACACATATTTGACGCCTATCATCCATGCACCGGCCTTTGGAAGGAGGCTGCCAGCAGAGAGACCGACAAGCAGCAGGGGAACGCTCATACCCATCGCCATGGAAAAGAGTGCAAGACCACCGATAACGACATCTTTGGTCTGACTGATATAGACAAGGGTTCCTGCAAGCGGTGCCGCAACACAGGGGCCGACAATAAGCGCAGAGAGGGAGCCCATAAAAAACACCCCGACAAACCGACCGCGCTTCAAACCACCTGATGCCTTGCCAAGCTTGCTTTGAAGGGCAACCGGCAACTGGAGCTGGTAAACATCGAACATAGAGAGGGAAAGGAGCACAAGCAGCAGAGCAAAGAGGGCAAGCACCCAGGGCTTTTGCAGCGCACCGGCCAGACCTTCACCAGCCAAACCTGCTGCGACACCAAGCGAGGTATAAACAAGTGCCATGCCGAGGCAGTAGGCAACCGCCATTAAAAAGCTGCGACGACGGGTGACATCCCCTTCGCCCACAATAATCGACGACAAAATAGGAACCATCGGCAAAACGCATGGGGTAAAGGCCAAAAGCAGTCCAAGCACAAGAAAGGTAAAAGCTATTTTCCACAAACTGCCACCTGCAAGTGTAGTTTTTGCCAGTGAAAGATCATTGTCAGGCGAACTTGCCTTCGCTGGAACTCCAGCGGATACCGCTGTTGGAGCTGGCTTGCCTGACCCAGAAGCAACGCCATCATTGCTCTCAACGATCTGCAGTACTCCCGGATGATTTGTGTCTACACGAAAAAGCTTCGTGATCGGCGGATAGCAAAGCCCATCTTCGGCACAACCCTGATACTCGACACTCAGAGTAAAGAGTCCATCCGCCTTGACGAGAGGCAGTGAAACATCCAGTTTGTCATGATAGATCTCAAGCTTCTCATTGGTGGAAGGATCGGTAAAGCTAATGCCTTTCGGTAATACTGGCGCGGTCAATTGGGCGTTGCCACTTTCAACACCGATCTTGACCCGGTCACGATAAAGCTTGTACCCTTTTGCAATCTCCCAATGCACCGCAACCGTGCGTGCATTACGCAGCTCCGCACTGACTTTAAAAGCCTGTTCAGGATCAAGAAAATCCCCCGCAAGGCAAGTGCTCACCCTGAAAAAAAGTGCCAGAACAACAGCAATAAACGCGACCGTGCGCTTGAGAGAAAAATAATTCATTATAAATAAACTTTATACTCGATGTTAATTGAATGCTCAGGAATCCAAACCCGTTTTTGTTATGATGTATCTCACCAAAAAGTCCAAACATGTCAGTGCCAAAAACAGCTCATGAAGCAACTCTCCAGTGGAAAGCCTGACCGTGGCATCACCTTTTTTCCTCAATACCGCTTTCTAAAATCTCTTGTCGTGAAACTGCACAAAAATGCCACAAGAGCGAACGGGCAGCACAAGGGTGCTCCAAAAAGCTCCGGCAGCCAATCAAGCCAAAAAGGGCAGATAACTGAAAAAGGAAGCCCTGCAAAAATCAAGGGCGGTAAAGCAATAGCCTGAAAAGTGAATGATCAAAAAAACGCTCTGCGGAACCAATAGACAAAAAAAACCAATCTGTCAGCCCGTCCATTTACGACAAATGGGGGGCTGACATACGATCACGAATAAAGAGAACTAAAACTCACGCGAGACTCCAAGCTGAACGAATCTGGCGCTGAATGATGCAAGCCCAGGATCGCCTTTACCGCTTAAGCCCCAGCCAGAACGCTGCTCATAGTGCTCAAACTTTGCATCAACCAGCCACTCCTTGGCAATCCGTTTCTCTACCTTGATACCAAGCGTAATTGCTCCAAAAGCTGAGAGACGCTGATCACAACTGACAATTTCATTGAGACCCACATTTGGATAGGCTGTGGGGTCTGCCGGATCTTCTACTGGATGATAAAAGTTGGCTGCTGTTTGAGAATAGTACCTTGCCGACGGCGTCACCGTCCAGTCATTGACCACTGGCTGAACATATTCCAGACCAAAAGTGTGAGCATTGATGCCAAAGGTATCGGTATAAAAGCGATACGAAAGCCTGCTGGTTCCGTCAGTTCCGTCAAAATGGTGGTTCCAGCGGGTCATAACCGTCTTGCCCACCCGTTTTTCCGGCCTGACATCAACCGACTTGTAGTGATCATTGAAATCACCACGTCCGTTTGAATAGCCAAAATTCAACTGAACAATGTCCTGCTTGGTCAACACCTTTGTAACACCAACGAGTCCGGCAACAGTTCTTTTTGCAAAAAACTTATCTTTTTGGCCAGTTGGATTGATCGTGTCTGTGGTATAGCTACCGCCAAGAGTAAAGGTTGTATTCTTGTCCTCCGTCGAAAGGCTGCCCTCTGCAGAATAACCACGCGATATGTAGTCGTTCTCGTCAGAATAGCTCGTTCCAACCGTGACGCTTCCTCTCGACAGATAGCGGGTAACGCCCAAGTCAACCGCCTGGCGGTGTTCAGATATCGAAGCTCCTGAAAGAGAGTTATAATAGTGGGGAGAAGCTCCGGAGACCGAGTCATTGGTGTAGGTCGTATTTATCGACCACTTTCCGGCTATAGGTGCCATGGCCGAAACAGAGTAGGCGTTAACCTTGATCCTTTCAGCGCTGGGCTGCCGGTCCTCGTAATTGAGATACTTAAAGGCAACAGTGCCGCGTTCCGGTGCTGCTTCGGCAAATGCCGGGTGAGATGACGGCAAGGCCATGGCTGCCGCAAAAAGGGCAGCGCCAATAACATGTGTTTTCTTTGTCGGGATCGATTTCATAGGAGTATCCTGAAAATTAAAATTACGTTAATTGCAGCCGCATCCACCACCGCCGACCCCGGCGCCGCCAGAAGCTCCCTCTTTACTGCTGTAGATATGCTCGGTATACTTGGTATCAAGAGCGTCACCCTCAAAGGTCATTTCAGGACGGGCAAGTGTCTCTTTCTCCCAGGGCTGAACCGCCTGGCCAATTGAACAGCCTGACAAGGCAAGCATCATCAACAGAAGAGCATAAAGCGGTTTTTGCAATACATGTTTTTTCATTTCTTTGCCTCCAGTGCAGCCTTTATTTGTTTTTCAAGATCTTCCCGATCAGCCTCTTTAAACCCCAGATGCTGGGAAATAATTTTACCATCCCTGCCAACGAGATAACTTGTCGGCATACCCTTTACACCGTAACTCTTTGGAGTCAAGCCTTTTGTATCAAACGCGACAGTGAACTTTGCCTGATTCTGGGAAAGAAATTTTTTGGCATCCTCATTTTTGGCATCGAGGTTTACCCCGATAACCTGCAACCCCTGTGAGCGGTATTTCTCCTGCATGGCATTCATCCAGGGAAAAGACTGCCTGCACGGACCACACCATGAGGCCCAGAAATCAAGATAAACCACGGAACCGACTGTATTCGAAAGCTTTACTATGCCCTGTGCTCCTGGCAACTCGAAATCAGGCGCTTTACTACCAGCATCAATCGCGTATGTGTTGGCGCTGAAACCAAGAGATAAGAAAAGAGCAAAGAGAATCACCCTGAATTTTTTACTCTGAAAAGTTACCATAGAAGTAAGGTCTGGTTAAAAAAAATAACTATCGAAAGCTTTATGGCAAAAAGTCAACAAGAAACAACAATCGTTACGAGATACAACAAATCTATGTTCACCAATGTATGTCAGGAAATCAACGCCGGGGCGAAACAATAAGAGCAGAAAAAAAATTGCCGTCTGTCCTTGTAACGTTTTAAGAAGCAGCTACAACCATCGAGATCCCCTGAAACTGCTCTTGTTGCAAGTATTATAACTGTTTAACAGTTGAAAATTAACAATTTTTATCACTTCATCCAAAAGTGTTCACGAAAATTCAGAACACATGAGAAAAATTAATATCGAAAAGTTACCAGAACTGAAAAATCAGTATCCACCTCTATATAAGTTATGTTAATCAATAACGCCTTAAAAAATTACTAATAAACCCTTAAAATTCACTTAAAAAGCAAATATCGCAGGAGATACGGAAAGTGCCGCTTGAGAAACCGGAGAAAAAAATATAATAACAGAAGCGAGTAATCTGACTTTTGAAAGATTACTCGCTTCTGTTTATTTCTAAAGAGAGAGGAATATTATTTAGCCAGCTTGAGAGCTACGGTGGCAGTCTGTCCCTCTGCAACAGTAACCATCGTTTTGCCCTGCGGCTTGAGTTTTTCGCTCCATGCGCTTATTTCGTAAGTACCTGCAGGAACGTTCTTGATGGTGAACTTTCCATCAGCTCCTGTTACATTGAAAAATTGATTTTCAGTAACGACAACCCAGCCTGACATTTCAGAGTGCACATTGCAGAGCAAATTGACAACACAGGGTTTATCGAATGTCACTGATTTGGACATGCCTGGATTGTAAGTTCCGAGATTGAACTTTTTGCAGGCATCTGCCGAAAAGATATTGTGATTTACTTTGTCGTTGTTTAAAAACTCAACGGAAGAACCAACAGGCACTGCAAGTACATGTGGCACAAAAACAAGATTTTTCTGGTCAACTTCACCTTTTTGGGGAGTAACAGGAGCTTTGACGCCCTTGAGATAAACAACAGCATCTTTTTTATACTTTGCAATAGAGGCATCAACTGAACCGGTTACAGTCCCGCCGCAATATGCATTCGAAGCGAGAAAGCCAAAGGTGGTCATCAAGAGTGCGCTCTTCATGAGCTTGCTTTTACATTTCAACATGTTCAACTCCATAGTTTTGATTTTTTAAGGAAACAAAAGCTGTTCTCTTCAACAAAAATACACAACAAAACAAGTTCAAAAGAAATTTCATTTCCCGGCAAGAGTTGTGATATAACCAACAATGAACTCTATTTCCTCGCTATGAAACGATTTTCCCCAGGGAGGACACATATTTGACTTGCCCACCGAGGCTGAACCTTCGATTATTGCTTTAAAAAGTTTTTCGTCCGGCAAGGTTTTCATAAAAGCCTTGTCGGTAAAATTGGCAGGTGCCGGTGTCAAACCATAATACTGACCGCTGCCATCACCGGTTTCTCCATGACAAACTGCACAGTAATGGTTGAAAAGTCGCTTCCCCTCCTTCAAGGCATAAGGACGCTTCTGGTTTGCCGCCGCCGCTGAGTCAACAGCGGCGGTGTTTTTTTTAGCGTCGTCTTTTCCTGATTTGGCTGGCTGCTTTCCGCAACCGGCGATCACAAGCACTGAAAGTGCTGAAAGGAGAGCAATCTTCCTGATTTTCATGATTTTTTGCATCACTTTGCTGTCAGTTTCAGTGTCATCAAAAAGTTGGTTAAATAAATTCTTTCACGCTCTGAGAACCCATAGTCAGGCTCAACGATATCGGGTTTGAATTTCCGGGCATTTTCAAGGTGCTTGAAAATGAAGCCGGAGTTCAAACGGTTGCCTACGTTCGACAAATTGGGTCCAAGAGCACCACCATCCATACCTACCTGATGACAAGCCCTGCAGCCCTTCTCGTCATAAAGCTGCTTGCCTTTGCTGATTTGCTCCGTCATATCAACCGTTGTGATTTTCGGCACCTCTTTTGGAATATCGCTTGTTACAAGCTCCTGCTGGAAGAAGTTTATAACAACATCGACATCCGAACGGTTGGTATCCTCCACATTCTGTTTTCCAAGATTGAAACGCGGCATGGTAACCTTGGCCACAGGTTTTCCCTGACTCAATCCGAGTTTCGGCATCTGCTGGAGCAGAGGACGAATAACATCAGGGTTTGCAAGGAATGAGCGAATCCAGCTTTCCTGCAGCTTGCTGCCCGCAACTGAGAGATCCGGTGCGTAATCGGCTCCAATTCCACGAATTGCGTGACAGTTGGTACATTTCACATCAGCAATGACCTTGGCAAAATCACCCGTAAATTTATAGGAAGGAACTCCTGCCATTCTGTCCAACTCCTGGCGTGAAGGGACGAGAAAACGGGTAGGTACATTCGCATCAGTAAAACCGTACAGAACAGATGCCAATTCATTGACCTCGGATTCAGCAAGGCGGAAATCAGGCATACGGAGTCCAAGCCTGTAACTGCGAGGGTCTCTCAGCTTCTGCTTGATATAACTCAAACGGTCATTCGGAATGGACTTCTTCAGTTTTCCGAAATCAAGCATGTCGACCGGCTTGCTACCAATTGAAGAGAGCTCCGTGCCAATCTTTTCGCGCATTTCATTACTTCTGAGGAATGTTACACCCTGTTGTTTCAACGATGGAGCAACCTGTACCATCTCCTCCATTCCCTGAAGCTTGTGACAGCCATAACATCCATATTGCTGTATCAGCTCTTTTCCTTTTTTAATGGAAGCTGCCTTGATTTCAACAGGCTGAACGTATTTCATCTCGGCCTCATCATCCTGATACTCTTTAACGATGTATTCGACCAACCCTCTGATCTCTTCATCGGTAAAGCGGAAACGAGGCATCTTGGTTCCAGGGAAATAGGCATTCGGATTCTTGATCCAGCGGAACATCCACTCCTTGTTTACCTTGCTGCCAACCTTGCTTAAATCAGGAGCATAGACCTTGATGTGATTGCCTCCCCTGCCGCCTGTAGTATGGCAAAGATTGCAACGCGCCTGTGCCCAGAGCGCCTTGCCCTGCTCAACCAGCTTGTCGTTCGGCGTAGCCTTTGTATAATCAGCATCATGGCGTGTCGTGCCCGACATGCTGAAAAGATAGTCAGCTATAGATTCAGCCTGATCCTGGGTAAAGAAAAACTTGGGCATCCTTGCCGTTGAAAAGTATTTCTTTGGATCGAGCAACCAGCTCACTGCCCATGAGTAATTCACCTTGGTGCCAACCTCTGTCAGAACCGGTCCAACATCACCAACGGTTTCATAACCGGGAATCTTGTGGCAACTGTAACAACCATACTTCTTGATGAGCTCTGTGCTTTTCATGATGGTCTCAGCGCCGCGAAGTCCCTTGATGTCACCATGACAGTTAAGGCAGGAGGTCTGGGTCATATCTCCATCGAGCATCGGCTCGTCCCAATGCTTGACTTTGCCATGCGCTTTCTCGGCAGATGTCGTAGCACGACCCTGGCCACGATGGCAGAAGGTACATCCAAACTTTGACGGATCATGATGATCGAGATAGACAAAACTTGCCGGATGGCGGGTAAACGGCTGCTTGAGTGATACCTGACTTTTACCATCTATTCCTATATGGCAGGATTGGCAACGGTCAGCCCTGTCAACATCCTTGATGTGAATCTGCTTGATATCGACCGGCACTTTATCATTGTTTGCAATGCGCTCCTTTTTCTCTTCGAGACCATTTTTCATGTTCTCAATCTCCGCAAGTATTGCCGCTTTCGCTGAAGTAAACTCAGAGAGCGAGAGCTTGAGTGGCTCCTCTTTTTTCTGCAGTTCGGTTCCACGCAAGAGATTGACATCGATCTTGCGCTGCAGGCCGTCCATTTTAGCCTTGTATTCCTGCTTTTGCGTTTTGGTGAAGTAGTACTCTGATTCCAAAAACTGACCGCGTAAATCACGAAGCTCTTTCTGGTTTTGAACAACCTGCTCATGAATATCGGTCAACTGCTTGTTAACACGAGCATACTTTTCCTGGGTCTCCTTGCTGTTGAAAACATCTTCAGCTTTCTTGAGCTTTGCTTCAAGATCGGCCAGCTTTCTGTGCCCTCCAGCTCTCTGAAACTCCACGACAGCGCGTTTGTAATCCTTTTCAAGCTTGTCATGCTTGAGTGACTTGTACTCCTGCTGGTATTTTTTCCATGGCCTCAGGCCAAACTCGTCATCCCAAACTACCCATGCAGAAAGAGCTAACAGCAATACACTGAAAAACACAAAGAGATAGACTCTGTAGGATGAATTATTTTTATTCTCATTCGCCATTTTCAACAGATTTTTTTGGACTTTTAGAATGACCTGTTACCGTATACCTGCAAGCCTTGACCACCGATCAAAAGTTGATGCCACCAAACCACGGGATTATCCATACATACTTTACAAGAAAAACCAGCCGAAGAATCATCTTGATCGGTATGGCCATCATGGTTACAAACAGGAACGTGATCGTGATATAACGCACCATACCCAGTTGCTTGAGCAATTCGGGATTGTTTTTCTTCCAGTAAAGATAAGGAGCAACCATACCGCCAACGAGATAGGAAAGCACGACAATCCCGCCAATAATAATGCCCGGAATGGAACGTGAATCAATCCCGATAATGCTGGTAAGATCCTTTGTCGGTTCATAGACAACCCTTGCATGATCCCACTCCTGCCAGGGCCAGTACCACAACCATCCAGGTCCCCGGAAAAAGACACCAATCACAATGAGAAGCAACCACAGGACAAAAAAGCCGAATGAGAAAATGATGATGGCATACTTTCTCTCCGAAAACGTATAGTAGCCATTCCCTTTCGGATTGATGTCGATGTAGGGAATTGCCAGAAGACCTACCACAATCAGCGAAGGCAGCACAACACCGGCAAGCCAGGGATCAAAATAGACAAGCAACTCCTGAAGACCAAGAAAGTACCAAGGCGCCTTCGCCGGGTTTGGCGTTATCGTTGGATTGGCGATCTCCTCCAGAGGTGCATCGACAGCGATCGACCAGATGGTAAGCCCTACCATTACAACGAGAGCAATAATCAGCTCAATACGCACAAGCGGCTTAAAGGTGTCAACAAAGCCGTCATTTTCTCCTTCCACAGGAAGTCCTGAAGCAATGAGCCTGTCATTCTGAAAGGCTTGCTGAAAAGCCCATACCATGAAAAAGCTCACCATGAAAATCATGATCACGATGGCGATGTTATCCGGCTGGGTAATGATTTCAATAAATGGGTTCATAATGAACTACGCCCTGTCTGTTATTTTTGAGGTTTTGAAATTCCACCGTCTTTTCTGACTCGCCAGAAATGAACCAACATCAAAATGGTCGCAACAAGCGGAATAGCGACACAATGCCAGATGTAGGATCTTAGCAGGGCATTTCCAGCAACCTGCGCACCACCAAGGAGCGCAAAACGCACATCGTTATATGGCGTTATGTGAAGAAGCTCGCTGAATGGACCCTGATAGCCGAGTAAGGGAGTGGCCGCACCCATGTTTGTTCCTACTGTGATTGCCCAAAACCCAAGCTGATCCCAGGGTGTAAGGTAGCCGGTAAAACTCAACAGAAAAGTAAGTACCAGCAGAAAAACACCGATGCCCCAGTTGAATTGACGAGGCGCTTTATAGGAGCCTGTCATGAACACCCGGAACATGTGAATCATCACAACAATAACCATGAAGTGTGCTCCCCAGCGATGAAGATTGCGGAGGATAACACCATAGGGCACCTGGAACTCAAGATCCTTGATATCCGTATAGGCCTGGTCAACCGATGGATGGTAATAAAACATCAGCACCACACCAGTAATAACGAGAATGATAAAAGCAAAAAAAGTAATACCTCCCATTCCCCAGGTAAAACGAAGCTTTACCGCACTTTCACGCACCTGCACAGGGTGCAGGTGAAGAAAAACGTTACCGAACACAGCCATAGCCCTGTCTCGGACGGTATTGCGGTAATCCCTTCGGAATATGGATTTCCAGATCAGATTTTTCTTAACCTTGTCTGTTATGTCAGTCAGGTTTTTCATAGTCACGTCACGTTTTATTTGCTAAACAGTTTACTGGTACCCACGCAGCCTCTTTAACTGCCTCTCATATTCCGCCGCACTCTTTCGAGAACCATCCGGATTGACCATCACAACGCCATCCCACGGGCAATCAATGGCACAGATATTGCATCCCGTACAGCGCTGATCGATCTGGGCGATACCATTATAGTTCAGCTCCGACTCGACAATTGTAATACACTGTATCGGACATGTCTGCACACAAATCCTGCACCCGGTACAAAGCTCCGAGATAATTCTTGCCGCCGCTCTCTTGCTTGAGCCTGAAGCTCTCTTCAGTGAAGATGGCTCCGGAACCGCCTTTAGCGTTTGATCGTTATCCATTGATATCATAGCATTTCAATTATAGGATACCCGTCATACTTTCAATAAACTCTGAGGATAAACCTCATTTGATTCCTTGCCTGGAACACCGGGATACTTGATCGTCTTGTCCACGAGCAACTGACCATCTTCGGCAATACTTATCTTGAAGCGATCCATCGGTCTCGGTGCAGGCCCTTCAAAGTTCAGCCCCGATATGTAATAACCGCTTCCATGACAGGGGCATTTAAATTTTTTCTGGGACTCCATCCAGCTCGGCGTACAGCCAAGATGGGTACATTTGGACTCCATGGCAAAAAAACTCCCATCCTGCAGCCGGATAATCCAGGTACCAAACTCCCTCTGATACTGCGAATTAACCGCACCTGGAGGATAATCGGCCGGAAATCCAACCTTGAACTGTGATGGGGCTTCAAACAGCACCCTCGGATAAAAAAATCTTAAAAAGGCCAGTGAATTTATGGCAAGGAACCCCGCAAGGCTTCCCCAGCCAACACGTGTCAGGAATTTTCTTCGGTCGCCGGACTCTGCCTGGCCTCCTTCAGATGTACCCTGGTCAATGTTTTCTTGCTCTGTGAGGAGCTCTCTGTCATCCTGCATAGCAGATTGTTTTTTCTTTCAATGAAAATCTTTTATGAACTACACACTGTCCTCATTCAAGTCATACCGAACTCTTCGGTCCTGTCACAAAAAAGGCATGCTCACAAAGCTGGAAACATTTTTACTGAAGAATATTCCGGTTTGCAAGCACACCTCCCACACACACAAAAATAAATGTCGAGCTTTACAAAAACTAACATATAGGAGTGTTATAAAAAGGCGTGCTCTGGTGAACACGCCTTTTTGAAATAACAGGGAGCCCCCTTTATCAACAGCAATTAAAACGCAAGTGCTGTCGTCAATGTAAAGGTATTTGCATTGTTCAGGCCTGTTGTATTGGTAACAGCAGGGTCGATATTTTTGGTAAACAGCTTGTATGCTGCAGCAATCGACACGTTGGCTCTTGGCCATGCTGTCACTGTGGTTGTAAGTGTCGGGTTGTTTCTATCAACACCAACAACACCAAGGTTTCTGTAGGCAACCTTGGCTAACAGCCAGGGATAGACAAAGTAGCCTCCATCAACAGCATAGTTGTTGAGCTTCAGGTCATTGCTCTTGCTGTAAGCCACACCGCCGGTAAAGTTGCCATAGTTGCCATTGGCATCAACACCATAAACAGTCTGGTCACCAGCAAACGTACCGGTAAAAATACCTGGCTTCGCATTGACAATGCTCGCACCAATACCGAGATGGTCATCGAGTCCAAGATATTCGTTGCCGTAGGTTCCGCCTGCACCGCTCAGCACACCTGCACCACCAATTTTATACTCTGCACGAAGATATCTGATATCATCGAGATGAGTAGGTTTCGTGGTTGAAGAGAGATCCGTGGCAATTGTTCCATTACCCATTGCACCAGCATAGATATTGATACCACCTGATTTCTGACCGGCAGCATAGGTCAACTCAAGACCTGTTCCGGTTGTGGCTGGAAATACACCAGTATAGGTGGTGACATCCTCTCCGCTTGACCAGAAGCTGAATGCATTACCAACACCAAGGTTGAGTCCAGGAGAAAACGCCCAGGTTGCACGGAAGTTCGATTTGGTTGAACCAGTAGCGATCGACTCAACTGCACCGAAAAATCCGATATTTTCACCTATCGTGCCACCATAAAGAATACGTCCATCGAAAGGACCTCCCCAGTTCAGCAACCCGACCTTAGTCTGCTGTCCGGCAGTTGCTCCTTTGGATGCCTTGACATTGTCAGCATAGTTGAGAAGTGGACCGGTTACAAAGACTGCAAGAGGAGCGAATCCCGGGATATCAGTAGGCCAGGGAGAAGACGGGAATGTTTTTTTCCAACCCTCAGCCCCCATTGTTGTCTGCGCCTGCTTGGCATGCTCCTCATCCTCGCCACCCGGCCAGCGATAGCCGTTTGCCTTGAATGCTTCACCAAAGGCATTTCTTGTAGGGAATCCCGCATGACAGGTATAACAGGAGGTTTGATACTTTCTGGCAAATGACGGTATAGCAGAACCCTCCTGACTCCAGAACATGGCTGGAACCATAGCCAATGCAGCAACTTTCGCAATTGTTGTTTTTTTCATACCTCTAACTTATTTATTTAAAGTTAATTATGACTGATTAATACTACACGAGACACAAAATTTGCATGCGATGCATCATAACAAATAGCTGTAATACACTTTCAGCAAGTGCATCAAATCTTTGAATGAGCAACGGCCAGCATTTTGTAAATGGACTGGCATTATATGTGAGATCAAATCTTAAATCTATGAGAGAAGGCGGGATGAAAGACGACAAAAGCGTTTACAACCGCGAATATTCTCCCCAAAAAAAATCGAAACTGCTACGTGTAGATATATCGTTCAAATTATTCAAGCCAACCAAATCAGCCCTTGACAAGAAATCAGTATACGTTCGATTATTTCATACCTTAAATATGGTATAAAATATTATCAACAAAAACAACACCCTTGCCTTAATAAAAAAACAACGCAAAAAATTCCTTGCCCGGAATATCCAACCAGACACAAAACCTGTAATGTCTTATTATTATAACAATTGTTAATAATTCAGGCAAACAAAAAAAAGCAAAAACTTTTTCCTGCCATTTAGAGCAAAAACATCAACAACCTGAATTAACAAAAGAAGCTTTAAGGGACAACCATTCTATTCAGCGCGTTCTTTCTTAAGCTAAAGTTAAAAAATCCTTTAAAAAAAACAATAAAAAAATTTCCTGCATAAAAAAAACATTGCGAACACAGTCGATTATACCGAATTAACCATTCATGGTCTTAAGAATTTGTAAAAAAAATGAATCCGGTGTCAATAAAAATGCTAACGATTGTTATTTGCTAAACTATACAGGCTCTGTTATATTGACAGGCTTCGAGTTTGCTCCACAAGAGATAAACTATTGCTATCTCCCCAAAATAAAAAGAGTTATAAGTTTTCTCGACAATTATTGATACTTTTTTTTGCAGTGTATCAAAAAAGTTGCGCGAAGCATCAACGAATAGCCTATAGTTGCGGTATAGTGATAGCAAGATGCTTCAAAGCTCGCTTTGCTCTTTTTTGCCTTTTTGTTGAAAAAAAAGCATCCCCATAGTCTGGATGTCGTTCCGTCAGGTTCTATTGAAAGAAAAACAGATGAAAGCCCCTGTTTCGGGGAAAACAATAATTATAAGGTTCAGCTAATCATTATGGTGGTTGTCCGGCGTCGCTGGTTTCAGACTCCCTGGGAGTTCAGGGAATCCTTCCTGTTTTCGACAGTTGCAGTCATAGCAGGTTTTCTCATTCAGCTTGCTGCTTCAGGCAGCGGTATTGCTCTGCCCCGTTTGCCACTCAACGCGATAGCACTTGCTCTGTTTGCTGTCGCAGTATTGGCCACAGGAGTGTCACTCAGGAACAATACAACGGTCAAATGGTTTGGCGGCATTCCCCTCGGCCTCAGTCTTATCGTTGCCATTGCAATTCTGTCGCTCATAGGAGGTATTGTCCCGCAGGAGGCTATTCCGACGGGCTCACTTTCTACCCGTCTGGGACTCAACCAGATCTTTTCCAGTTGGCCTTTTGCGCTCACTGTCCTGCTTTTCCTCGCCAATCTCGGTATTGGACTTTCCTGGAAGCTCGTTCCCTTCAAGCTGCAGAATCTCCAGTTTATCCTTTTTCATGCCGGATTCTGGATTGCGCTCTCATGCGCAATTTTCGGCAGTTCCGACCTCCAGAGGCTTGTTGTGCCCATTGAGGAAGGAAAGGCGAACAACCTTGGCTATACAATGGATAGCGACACTCCTCAACAATTGCCATTTTCTGTCTTTCTGCATGACTTTTCCCTTGAAGAGTACCCGCCTCAACTGCTCCTTTACGATCCGCACAACGACAAGCTCCTGATGGACAAGTCACAGGCCATTATTGAGGTGCGCAAAGGAGTAACGGCATCATGGAAGGGAATCGAGGTGGTGGTCGTTGATTATATACCCTATGCCGCTATCGGAAAAGAGGGTATTCCTCTTCCAGTGGAACGTTCTGCTGGCGTTGCCTTTGCCAAAATCAGAATCAATAGCGGTTCGTCAGTTCGTGAGGAGTGGATAAGCACCGGCAGTCCCCTCATGAAACCCGATGCGGCTGATCTGAACGGTCTTTATCTTATAATGGTGCCTGGAACACCGAAATCATTTCGCTCAGCAGTAACGGTTCAGAATGAGAAAGGCCAGGAAACAATGGCCAACCTTGAGGTAAACCACCCGGTGAATTTCATGGGCTGGAAGCTTTACCAGATGGGATACGACGAAAAGGCAGGGCGCTGGTCGAAGCTCAGTCTTATCGAAGTCATCCACGATCCCTGGCTTCCGGCGGTTTATCTTGGCTTTTTCATGATTATGGCAGGGAACATTCTGTTTTTCTGGAATGGTATTAAACGATCAGAGGTAGCATAATGGTATTTAACTTTAACACTGCGGCCATTGTGGCCATTGCCTGCTGGGCTATCGGTTTGTTGCTCGATATTCTCTCACGCAAAACTCCTGCCCTGAAATTCCCTTCACTGGCACTATCCTCTGCAGGTTCAGTCGTCATGATCGGCTTTATTGCCTTATACTGGTCGATTCTCGACCGTCCACCTCTCAGAACACTGGGCGAAACACGGCTCTGGTATGCGGCCCTCATTCCGCTTGTAGGCTTTCTTGTTGAGTATCGCTGGAAAATCGGATGGCTGAAATACTATTGCATGGTGCTGGCCAGCTTTTTTCTCGGTATCAACATGCTGCATCCTGAAGTTTTCGACAAAACTCTCATGCCTGCCCTGCAGAGTCCATGGTTCATTCCCCATGTGGTCGTCTATCTGGTTGGCTATGTCCTGCTTGCAGCATCTTCCGTGACAGCGTTGCACAACGTCTACCTCCAGGTTCGAGCCAAAAAGAATGATACCGGAGAATCGGTATCACACTATCTTGCGCTGCTTGGTTTTGTCTTTCTGACCTTCGGCCTGATCTTCGGGGCACTCTGGGCCAAAGAGGCATGGGGACACTACTGGACATGGGATCCAAAGGAGACCTGGGCCTTCCTTTCCTGGCTGGCTTACCTCGGCTACCTCCACGCTTTCCGCTACAAGATCGACCGCAGCAAGCTGCAATGGTATCTCGCTCTTTCTTTTGTGGTGCTTCTGGTCTGCTGGTTCGGAGTCAACTACCTCCCTTCGGCGCAGAACAGTGTCCACACTTACACGCAAAGCTGAAAAATTCACCTCTGTCACGGCTGCCAATCCGGCGGCTGTGACGGCGGCTCTTGCTCTTTCTCCTCCTAACGCTCTTCCATAAAATCATCCACACCAAGCTTTCGTCGCTCAGGCAGTTTACGACAGATTCAGAAGGAACCGCCAGGCAGGAACCACATTGATAGTTCCGGATTCGACTTGAATCACCTCGTCATCCTTACGAGTTACAATGGTTCCTTCCGAAAGTTTCAGCTCTGCCCTGGCGTCAGAAAGAGCTGTGATTTCCCTTTTTCGGGTTTGCTGGTCAGCAATCGACTCGCAAACCTCTACCAGCATAGGTGCTCGATTCTCTGGCTGAGCAATGAAATCCACTTCCCGTCCAGACTTGTTTTTATAATAGAAGATATCCGGGGTGACTGCTTCATCCATTGCTCGACATCAAAACTGACAAAGCTATCCGGAAATAATATCCACCTGAACAACACATCATGAAGCTCTTTACAAAAACCACCCACGACCATTTCTGGATCATACTACTGCTTGCAAGCCTGACACTCTCTTTGGGTTCAGCACCTTCCTCGGCAGCCACCCCAAAGATTGGTGAAAGTTATGGAGGGGGAGATGTCTTTTATCTCGATGCCAGCGGTCAGCATGGCCTTATTGCCGCCCCGGCAGATATAACGACCACCTTCATCACTCAAACCACATCGCAGTTTGTCTGGAGCACCGATCAAATCAAATATGAGAAGTCCTCCGATTTTGCTTACCGGGAACTTGCCAATACCAGCACTGCAACAAGTCAGGGAGCTGCCAATACCAGCAAGATTTTGCTGACATACCCTGCATCAAATTTTCCCCAAAGCGCAGCCGCAGTTGCCAGTGAGTATCGCGGAGGTGGGTATCATGACTGGTTCCTGCCAAGCAGGGATGAACTGAACCTTCTTTTCCTTAGCAAAAATGTTATTGGAGGGTTTGTAGATGCTACCTACTGGAGTTCATCCGAGATCAATGAAAGCAGTGCATGGTGCCAATCATTCAAGAGTGAAAGCAAGGCCGACGACACCCTGAACTTCAAGGATGAATACAACCGTGTGCGAGCAGTGCGTGCTTTCTAACCCCGGTTCTACGACATGTTGAGGCAAAAAGCTGTTCTGGAAATCCCTTTTACTGAATCAGGATTTCCAGTTTTTTACCTAAGGCGGCCGCCGTAATGAGAGAGCGTAGAAAGCCTTATATCCTCTGCATGATTCTCGATACGTGAAATCACCGATTTGTGCGTCTGGAGTTTTTCAGCAAGCTCGTCCTGCATCATCCCTGCATTTTGGCGTGCCTGCTTCAGCGTCACCCCGATTCTGAAGTGGCGGTATCCCTCGTCATAGCCTTCCGCAAAGTCTGGATTCTCAATTTTCCTCCTGGCGATACATTCCTGCAAATCACTCATGTTCTCTCCTGATATTCTTTTTTTCTTTGCTCTCTGAAAGCTATCTCCTGCGCTGGCGTTTTCTGGCTTTTCCTGGCAAATCCATTTGTCAGAATGATAATCTTCCCTTTATCCTGATCATTACCTCCCTACTTGTCAGGACAGCAATCGATATCGATAAAGTGACTGTAAAATGCCTTCACGCTGCCATCAGGCTCTCCGCTCAAACTCTCTGCACCCTTCTTCTCCACTTTGCGCCCGAATGCAGCTTCAATGCATGGAGTTGTCAGTACCCTGAATATTTCATCCATCTTTTCCGCTGAGTAAGGCATATTGTTGTCAAGCCACCAGGTCATGAGAGAGAGCAGCGAGCTGACCAGGTAGTGGGTCGTTATTTCAATGGGTACCGAAAAGGATTTTCGGTTCTTAATGAGCGCAGTCAGCGGTTCGATCAGCAGATTATAGAGATAGCGGTGAAGGTATTTCACAATCATCTCGCCACTTTGTTTACCGGCGATAGCCTTGTAGAGTTTGTGATGCTCTCCGATATGACGAAAAAGTTCCAGAATGAGATTGACTGCAGGAGCCTTGCCGGTACGTCTCGATTCCAAAATGGCTTGCTGCTGCTCTTCAAACAAGGTTCGAAGATGCTCAAAACTGGAGAGGAGCAGTTCATCCTTGTCCCTGTAGTGGGCATAGAAGGTCGATCGCCCCACATCTGCACGATCCAGAATATCCTGAACAGTAATCGCCTCGTACCCTTTTTCCACAATAAGGGCCATCAGCGCCTCATGCATCAGCCTGCGCGTGCGGCTAATCCGCCGGTCTTCCTTTTTTTCTTTCATAAATCCTCGTTTTTCGGATGACAAAACCGGCTGTTTTGTTCGGTAGTGAACAATTTGCCAAACATTGATTCTTGACACAGCGATTAAATATAGCTATTATTTTATAGAACACAATGTTCCATAACGAATAACTTATTCTTTAACTATCAAGATCAAGGAGAGTATCATGGAAGGCAAAAGTATCATAGAGGCAATCAAAGAGCGCTACGCCTCAACCGTTAAGCCCGGAAGCGGGTGCGGATGTTTTCAAAAGACCAGCGTTCTTGAACCTGAATTTATCCACTCCGCAAACAAAATGGCCGGCTATTCCGAGCAGGAGCTGAAGAACATCCCGGAAGGATCAAATCTTGGGCTCGGGTGCGGCAATCCCGTAGCATTCGGAGCAATCAGGGAAGGTGATGTCGTGCTTGACCTCGGATCAGGCGCAGGAGTAGACTGTTTTTTTGCCGCAAACACCGTCGGAGAGCAGGGGCGGGTTATCGGAGTAGACATGACGCCAGAGATGATAGAGCGAGCAAACGAGAACGCAAGAAAAAACGGATACCGGAACGTTGAATTCCGGCTTGGAGAGATCGAAAACCTTCCTGTCGAGAGTTCGTCGGTCGATGTCATTATTTCCAACTGCGTCATCAACCTCTCAACAGACAAGCCCAAAGTTTTTCAGGAAGCCTGGCGTGTCCTGAAACCCGGAGGAACGCTTATGGTATCAGACATGGCCCTTCTTGAAGATCTGCCCGACTACCTCAACGGTTCAGTTGAAGCCTATATCCGCTGCATTGCCGGAGCCATCCGCAAGGAGGAGTACCTCGACGCAATGAGACATGCAGGATTTGACGACATATCGGTTCTCGGAGAGAGTCACTATCCAGAGGAGTTGATTGCCCAGCAGCCCCTTCTCAAACAACTTGCCACAGAAATGAACGTCCCGATGAGCGAACTGCAGCGAATAGCACAATCGGTCGTCAGCCTGAAAGTATCAGCGAAAAAAAGTTTCTGAACCCCTTCGTGACTTCGAAACACAGCTTTTCTTCCCATGACCATGATGTTGATTCCAGCAAAGAAACGAATCAACATCATGGCTACATGTTGAGGGCGACGCCTGATAAAAGGTGATTGCTCGCTCAAAAAAGTTAACCTCCATGTCAACCAGCACCAAATCAAAATAATTTACGTTACCCGCCAAAATCAACCAAACCTGTTCTGCAAAGGATAGAACTCATACCAAAGCCCTCTATAAATCAACAGTATAGATTAAATTAGTGCTGGTGATAAGGGTTTTCCACGGCGGCTATGCATACTCACAAGTGTAGAAAATCGAACAGTTCCTCTTCTTTGATTCTTCGTTTTGCTTAAGCCTTGATTCTTTTGATGTTGAGGAAGTACTGCAAGTAGTACATGTTGAAAATATGAACCAGTTATGCGAGTTCACTTATCCTTTTACGATTTGTGGTTTAGTATAAATATTCTGATATTAGTAGTATGAATACCAATATCAGAATAAAATTAAAATCAACAATCGCCCACCACATTCAGGGCACTGTTGATCTGTCATCATGGCTTGAGCAGCTTGGCATATCCCATGATCTCCAGAAACATTACCGTAAAAGCGGCTGGTTTGAGTCCTTCGGTACCGGTGCGTTGAAACGGCCCGGTGAAGAGGTGACGTGGCAAGGGGCCCTCTATACCCTGCAATCGCAAGCCAAACTTCCGATTCATGCCGGGGCGCTCACCGCCCTTGCCTTACAGGGTTTTGCCCATTATGTACCTCTTGGCAGACAGACCATTTTTTTATTTTCGCCAATCAAAACACTTTTACCGGCATGGTTCAGAAAATATGAGTGGCCGCAACTGATCGTCCATGAAAAAACATCAGTCCTGCCAAATGAGTCCTGTATAATTGATTTGCAGTTACCCTTGTTTTCAATACGCATATCTTCTCCGGAGCGGGCAGTTTTTGAATGCATCTACCTTGCCCCTGATACCCTGAATCTTGTGGAATGCTATCAGATCATGGAAGGCTTGACAACACTTCGCCCTCATTTAGTACAGGAACTTCTCGAGCAGTGTCGCTCGATCAGGGTAAAACGCCTTTTTCTCTACATGGCAGAAAAAGCCGGACATGAGTGGCATAAGCGCCTTGAACACTCGAAACTTGATCTCGGAAAAGGAGCAAGAAGTATCGTTAAAGGCGGCGTTTATGTCGAAAAATATGCTCTTAACCTGCCAGAGGAGCTGGTAAAGCTATGATAGATCCAATGTATCGCGAACAGGTAGACCTTCTGCTTCAGGTGTTACCGCTTGTGGCTAAAGAAAACCTCTTTGCGTTAAAAGGTGGCACGGCAATCAATCTGTTTGTACGAGATATGCCCCGCTTATCTGTCGATATTGACCTGACCTATTTGCCGCCGGATGATCACGATACTGCAATGCGAAAAATTTCTGAGGGCTTAAACCATATCAGCCAGAAGATCAATCATGCAATACCGAGGATAAAGACCCAATTGGTTAAGCAAGGCAGCGGAAAGGAAGCAAAGCTGACCTGTCAATCTCCATCAGCACAGATCAAAATTGAAGTAAACACCATTATCAGAGGTCACGTTTTTCCTCCCCGGATAATGGACATTTCAAAATCAGTAGAAACCGAGTTTAAAAAATTTGTTTCCATTAATGTGTTGTCACACGCGGAATTGTTCGGCGGAAAAATATGTGCCGCACTTGATCGACAGCATCCGCGAGATATGTTTGATATCCATCAGCTTTTTGAGCATGAAGAATATACACCAGATATCCGCCTTGGATTTATGACCATGCTGATTAGCCATTCCAGACCGATACATGAACTCATCAATCCAAACCTGCTCGACCAGAAAACGGTATTTCAGCATCAGTTTACCGGCATGACTTTCACGGCTTTCAGCTATGACGACTATGAATCAACACGATCTCGCCTTATAAAGTCAATTCATGATCACCTGACCGATACCGACAAAAGTTTTCTAATAAGCTTCAAAAGCGGCACTCCCGACTGGGAGCTTCTGCCATTAGAAAACCTGCGCTATATGCCTGCGGTACAATGGAAACTTGGCAATATCGTAAAGCTTAAAACACAAAATCCAGAGAAGCACAAGGCACCGCTCAAAGCCCTGAAAAACATTCTGATGGCCGGTTAAATCTCTTGGAAATTCAACTCTCATCCCTGAACCCTTTTTTGACCGACTTCACGTACTTGCCAAACTCCCTATCCTTTTTTCTCTTTTCAGCATAGGACATCTCGTAAAACTCGGACTCTTTCCTTAGTTTCTTGTAGTTTTCAAAATGCTCCTGATTAATTTCGCCGGAATGCATGGCCTCAATCACCGCACAGCCTGGTTCGCCTGTATGGCTGCAGTCGCGATACCGGCAGCTTGATGATAGTGCGGTGATGTCAGAATAACTGCTCGCGATACCTCCTTCCGCACCCAAAATGCCAAACTCACGCATTCCCGGATTGTCGATAACCAGCGCACCGCCCTCGATACGAATCAGCTCACGACGAACCGTTGTATGCCGCCCTTCGCCTGTTCCGCTGACAGCCTTTGTGTCCAACATCTCACTGCCAATGAGGTGATTGATCAGCGTGCTCTTGCCAACCCCTGACGAGCCGACGAAGCTGTAGCTCTTTGCTGGCACGAGCAGCCGCCTGAGATCATCCAGACCGTCCCCTGTTACGTTACTCAACGTTACTATCGGTGCGGTGATACCAGCAGAACGCAGTTCCGCCAACTGCGCAGTCAGAACAGCAGGCTCCACCAGATCAGTCTTGGTGAGCAGAATGACGGGCTCAGCCCCACCATCCATCACCATGACGAGATAACGTTCCAGGCGCTTCAGATTGAAATCAAAATGACATGACTGAACGATAACCACATAATCCACGTTCGCCGCTATCATCTGATACTCGACGACTTTCCCCGCCGACTTTCTGCGCAGCGAACTCCTTCTCTCGATAAGCGAGTGTACCACCCCAAACTCCTCACCAGCATGCTTCTCCACACAGACCCAGTCGCCTACGCAGGGCAGCTCGTGGGAGTGGTGATGACGGTGCAGAAAGCTACCCGCCAGCTTTGCCCTGAAAGTGCCTGTCTGATCCACAAGCAACAACTGCTCTCGATCGACCGCCGCAACGCGGGCGATAGTATCCGTGGGTTTGCATTGTACCCTTTGCTCGAACCAGTCGTTCCAGCCCAAATCGTTTAATTCACAATGCTGATTTTTCATTGTTCTCCACTCATGCGGTCAGAAAACAAGAATTTACCAATTTCAGAGGATGGCTGCCAGCCAAACAGCAGCTAAATTACGGCATTTCGCGATGAACAAAAAATACCTTGCGACACAAACCAGATTTTTGTGGATGACAGAAACGATACAAAAAAGTTAGCGTCTGATAAATCCTCTAAAACGGTACACAACGAACTTTGTGAATTACAGACGATACACAACGCTGCTTATAAAAGGCACTTTCCGCACAGCTTCACCGCCCTTGAGCGTTTACCTAACCCCCTCTCACTTTCCGATGCAAAACTGCTCAAAGATGACGTTGAGTATCTCTTCGTTCACCACCTTGCCGGTGATCTCTCCAACGTAGTCGAGCGAGGAACGGAGTTCAAAGGCGACAAGCTCGGTACCGGAATCGCTCGCGATAAGCTCACAAGCATTGTCGAGGGAGTCGGATGCGTTGCGGAGTGCTTCGTAGTGGCGCAGGCTGGTGACGAGGACACTGGCTTCGTGCAGTTTGTCGAGCCCTTCTACCATGCTGCTCATGTGCTGTTTGAGCACTTCAAGTCCTTCCCCTTTCGCTGCTGATATGGCGCACACTTGGTTGCCGGTGGCTTCGTTTAGCTGCGTTACCCTTTCGGCACTTTCGGGCGCAAGATCGGTTTTGTTGGCGACAACGATGATTCGGGCGTTGCTGTACCGTTCCTGAAACTCTCGGATGACTGCAACGTCGTCGAGATAGTCATCGAGGCTGATGTCGAGGAGGTAGAGAATGAGGTCGGCTTCTGAGATTTTCTTGTAGCTGCGCCGGATGCCTTCGTGCTCGATCTCTTCACTGCCTTCCCGCAGGCCAGCGGTGTCGGTGAGGCGAAACATGGTTTTTTCGTGGATGAAGCACTCTTCGATATAGTCGCGGGTTGTGCCGGGGATATGGCTCACAATGGAGCGTTCTTCGCCGAGCAGGAGGTTGAGCAACGTGGATTTGCCGGCATTTGGTTTTCCGGCAATGACGGTTGCGACTCCTTCCTTGAGGATTCTGCCGTGACGGTAGGAATCGATGAGGCGACGAAGCTTTTCCTGCAGGGTGCCGAGCTGTTGCTGAAGTTCTGTGCGGCTCTGGAACTCAACGTCCTCTTCGCTGAAATCGAGTTCGAGTTCCAAAAGGGCGCATGAACGCAGAAGCTGCTCCCGCAGGGCATCGAGCCGGAGGGATAATGTGCCCTGCATCTGGGTGACGGCGGTGCGGAAGGCTGATTCGGTGCGGGCGTGGATCATCTCGCCAATGGCTTCGGCCTGCAGGAGGTCGAGGCGTCCGTTGAGAAAGGCCCGCCGGGTGAACTCTCCGGGTTCGGCCAGTCGGCACCCTTCGTCGAGCAGTACCTTAAGGAGGTGTTTGACAACCACCGGCCCGCCGTGACAGGTGAACTCCACCATATCTTCCATGGTAAAGGAGTTGGGGGAGCGAAAGACCATAACTATCACCTCGTCAATCAACCCGTCACGGTCATACACCGTACCGTAGTGAACACGGTATCCTTTGGACTGGGCAAACTGGAAAGATGGATTGCTTTTTTTGCGGAAGATACGCTGGGCGATTTCAAAAACACCCTGGCCGCTTGTTCGGATAACCGCCAGGGCACCAACACCTACCGGCGTGGCAATTGCGGCAATCGGCTCACATTGTTCTGGCTGTAAAAGAGAAGTGGTCATGATGACAAGCTTATGACAATATTCACAAGTCTCAAACGCTTAAGGGTAAATGGTGGTTGAGAGCTTGACTGGATGCTCAGAGGAAGTATAAGGAATAGCGGCAAGAAAGAGTAACTTCCCCGAGCAAGGAAGCCCGGAATGAAAACACCACAAGACCCATGCCTGAAAAAACACCCATAGAGCAGTTAAAAGCTGATATCGTTTCGCAAAAAGAGAGAAGCCTTACCGAACAGTTTCGGCGGGTTCTGAGCCTTGTCAAGGTGCTGCGGCAGGAGTGCCCCTGGGACCGGAAGCAGACCCCGGAGTCGCTGGCCCACCTGCTGCTGGAGGAGAGTTATGAGCTTGTTCACGCTATCGACCAGCAGGACAAGAGCGAGCTGAAAAAAGAGGTTGGCGATCTTTTTCTGCATCTCTGTTTTCAGGTTGAGCTTGCTGAGGAACAGGGTTCATTCTCTTTTGCGGATGTTTTTGAGGCGCTCTGCCACAAGCTCATCAGCCGTCACCCGCACGTATTCAGCGACACCCTGGCGGAAACCGAACAGGAGGTGCTGAAGAACTGGGAGACCCTCAAGCTCAAGGAGGGACGCCAGAGCATGCTTGACGGGGTGCCGAACGCCATGTCGGAACTGCTCCGCGCATACCGTGTGCAGAAAAAAGTTTCCGGGGTTGGTTTTGACTGGCCGAGCGATGAGGGTGTACTCGACAAGCTGGTTGAAGAGATAGAGGAGCTGAAACATGCGACAAGCAAGGAGGAAAAGGAGGAGGAGTTTGGCGACCTGCTCTTTACCATCGTCAACTACAGCCGCTTTATAGAGGCAAACCCCGAAGATGCGTTGCGCAAGGCCACCAACAAGTTTATGGGACGGTTCCGCAAGATTGAGGAGCAGGTACAGCTCTCTGGCCGCGCCTGGCAGGAGTTCAGTGCGGAAGAGCTTGACGGATTGTGGCGGTCGGCCAAAGAGCAATAGCATCGAAAATCGAATCGCTCCCGGCCTGCCCCGGTGCCACTGTCAGACGGTGTGCGTTTTTACCCATGCGACATAGCGATCCATCCAGTTCTGGAGGAATGGCCGGCTCTCAGCTCCAATGTTACCTTCTTGGTCAAAAAAGCCCTCCTTTACCTGGATGAATGCTTCGGGTTGACCAAGTGTCGGAACGTCAAGAAATGCAAGAATGTTGCGCAAATGCTGTTGTGCCAGCGCTGTACCAATGGAGCCTACCGACGCGCCAAGAATACCGGCAGGCTTACGGGCCCATGCGCTTTGGCCATAAGGGCGTGAGGCGTGGTCAATGGCGTTTTTGAGAACTCCGGGTATTGAGCGATTGTATTCGGGCGTAACAAAGAGAATACCCTGGGCGACTTCGATGTCGCGTTTCAAACGTTTGACGAAATCCACAGGGTTTGCATCGTCATCCTGGTTGTACAACGGCAAGTCGCCAATCTGCACATTGCTGAATGTGAACTCTGAAGGGGCCAGTCTGGCAACAGCAGTGGCCAGCTTCTGGTTGAGTGAATCCTTGCGAAGGCTGCCGACAACTACGGCTATATGATATTGGCTCATGACGCTTAATTGGTTTTGGTGATATCAATGATAGTGTACAATAATCAATCTTTTTCGAATAAGCCGACCAACTACACTATCCTTTCGACTCCCCGTTGAGAATCTACCCCGATCAGGGCTCCGTTCTCTTTCCTTTTGGCCCTCATGCGTCCGTCTACCATCATGTCGATGTCGTCACCAGAAAAAAAATGGTCAAACATCATCAATAATTTTTTCGGAACGCTTTACCTGTTTTTTCTGTTCGATTTTTTGTGAAGGTACGTATCATAATCTAACCGGATATTTTTTTTGTAAAAAAAGCAAAATGCGGCCTGTTTTTTTTGCTATTTTTTTAGCACTGTCAAAATTGATGAAAAAGGCGAATGTTCCTGAAGCTGATCAAAAAAGGTTTTTCCTGTATTCATCAAACATTTCTTTTTGAAAAGTTATGAAATGATGAAAGAGATCCGTTTTTTTTCAAATCGGCGGCAATCAAAACTTTTTCGTAACTCCTTTTTTTATTATAAGTTAAACCGGCGTTAATTTTTCAACGGTCGAACATCCGTGATTTTTAATGTTGATTCCGTTGTAACCCGCTCACACGGAGTACGCCCTGTAATCGGTCGAACAATGTTTTAATCGTCATGCTCGCTCAACGCAATCAGGGGATCTTTGAGTTTGGCAGGCAATACGATGCTTTCAATCCCGATCAGTTTCTATCTTGTTAATAATTATTGGTTTATGTCGCCAGGCAGTTTTTTTTGAAGTGTTCTGAAATCATGCAAGAGCTGGAATGCCGAGTCTTCTGTTGAATCACTGAGTCATTAACCTAAAACTTAAATCAAGGAGGGATGAAGTTATGCCTGTAGCAAATGATCTGACTAAATCGAGGGCCTCTTTTACGCTGAATGTTATCATGGACCCGAAGTCCGAATTCAAGGGGGACGTTGCAGCGTTCCTTTTCGATAATGCCGGTAAACTTCTCAGCCAGGTTACCGTCAAGGACGGCAAGGCGGTCTTTTCAAAGAGCGCACAGGAGGTCGCAAGCAATCGGCTGTTTATAGGGCCAGCGCCTTCCCAGAAAGAGCCGGGGGCCGAGAAGCCATCGCTCAGGATGATGGAACGGCTGAGCGCCTATGAAACCGCTCTTCGGCAAAAGGGAACCATCCTCAATACCGTCACTGTTCCGTCAAGTCTGCTGCCTCTCTGGACGATATGTCTCTGCTGGGTAAGTGGCCAGGTAGTGAAAGATGACAGTGGCCTGCCAGTCTGCGGCGCGAAAGTGCATATCTGTGAAGTCGATAAACTGTGGCGATGGATCATCAGACTTCCCGACCTCGAAGTCATAAGGTTGCGTGACGAGCTGATCAAGATCATCCATCAACCGATCCTCATTAATCCTCCGATTCCCTATCCCGGTCCAGATCCGTCGCCTTTTTCAGTCATCAAAGGCGGGTTACTCTCTTTGAAGTCGCTGAAACCTCAGTTGGCATCCCCGGTGGCAGCACAACAGCGTGGCCCCCTGACAGCAGCGTTTTCGGTGTCTGCCGCAGCGACGTTGGCAAAACCTTCAGCAAACTTTACGCCAAACATCTCCGAAGCCCTGTCGTCGGCCGCCCTCTCTGCATCGGCCTCTCTGCCCGCTGATTTTATCCATACCGTGAGTTCCAACTCGGCACCGGAGATCCGTAAAACGCTGTCCGCCAATACAACGCTGATTTATCCCTACCTTTGCCGCCTGCTGCCTCTTTGGCCCTGGAAATATACCTGTGACGAGATCGCTGTCGTCGATACGGACACAAACGGACGGTTCAGCTCCCTGATTTTCTACTCCTGCAAAGGTGACAAGCCGGATCTCTATTTTTGGGTCGAGTACCAGATAGGCGGCGTCATGGAGCCCGTGTACAAGCCCTCCATTCCCTGCAATACCTACTGGAACTACGCCTGCGGAAATGAGGTCGTCATACGCATCAAGGATGCACGTGTGCCGACATGCAGCAAGGATCCGGATCTTCCCGGTTCAGTCGTGGAAATTCTCTCGCTCGGCAGAGGAGTCAGCATGTCGGAGATCCAGGGGGCTGGAGCCCCGGGAGAGGGTCTTACGACTTCCGGCGAGCCTTTCGGAGGCAAAATCGAGCCGAGGCTCTGGTTCAGCCGCACGACGTTGCGCGACGTCAAGAAGATTTTCTATTACCGCTGGTCTTACAGGAGACTGACCACGGGAAATGGCACCCCGCTCGCGACGCCGGGCCCATGGACGCATCTGACGCGGAATGTCGTTCGTCATTACGCTGTCATCATTCCCGCTCCTTTCACGACTATCCATGTGCCTGTGAGCATGGGGCCGAAAAAGATCGGTGCGGAAGCGAATCTTTTCGAGATCACGCCTGCTGCGGTTCCTGCGGGAGGCATAGAGTGGACGGTCGTAGACGAACGCGAGGATTTGGCAAGCGGACATTTTGAGACGGACTTGCTGGGAAGCGGTGATACTCCATGCCAGAAAGCGCTGGACGGCGCCGGGAAATACGAACTCAAGCTGGAGCTGTTCAAGGATACCGGTGCCCTGGTCGATTGGACTGCAGAGGGGGTCGACTGCCAGTTAACAAATGTTCCTGCCCCATTCGGAACAGGCGCGGTGACAGCCGTCAGTGCGCCAGACTATAACCGTATCAAGAATGTCGCCGGTCATACCATGGCGTTCAGGATGGTGCTCCACGTCGACAACAACTGCTGTAATGCATCCGTTGCACCCGTGACAGGCACAGGGCTGAACTTCACGCCGTGCGGTTTTGTCGAATATTCTGCTGGTGCGACGGCAAACCTCTCCTTCAACGCTTACCATCCGAACGGTTTTGCCGATTTCAACTTCAGCGTTGTGCAAGGTGTAAGTACGTACTTGCCGTTGGCGAGCGCAAGTGACGCTTCAAGGAAGCTTGTCGTGAATTCTCTCGACAGCCCGCCAAGCCATGCCTACACCAAACCGACTGTGACGTCCAACTACCAGTCAAGCTACAACGTTTCGGATCTCTTGCAGAGCTGCACGCGAGCAGCATATTCGGAGGCGTTGCATGTATGGACTCATGCGACTGACGGTTACGGCCGCTTGTGGTATCTCGATGCGTTCGCACAGGATGCGTTCGCCCTCACTCCTGCGCCGTAAACGCAGACTTTTACAGCCGGCAGAAAACCCATATTCTGCCGGCTATACTGTCGCGAAAAATGCTGGAATTTTGCGGGGTTTAGCTATACCACCGGTATCCAACCGAGATCTTCAGTCACAATACGCAACTCTACTTCCGATGGACAATGGCACGATCTTTTCGGCTACCGCTCATCGATACCGAGTGTTCCCTGTGCAGCAATACCTCCGGCAACAGTTGGAGGCCCTTTGAGAATCCATTCAAAAAGCACCCCGATCATCGCCCCGACAAGCGGGCCAACAATGTAAATCCATGTGGTGCTGAACTCTGCGCGAAACAGGTCAGGAGCCAGCGAGCGTACCGGATTCATGGAGGCTCCGCTGATGGGTGATGACCAGAGACCGGCCATCACGATATAACCTCCGACCGCAATAGCGCCGTTGGTTCCAATGTTACGCGCACCCGATGCTGTGCCGAGAATGGTGTTCACCAGTCCTGCGGTCAGAACGATCTCCATGGCAAGTGCCGTGAGAGGTGTGATACCCTCTCCAGGAATGGTCGCGCCGAGATGACCTGCACTACCGAAAAGTGATTTGAGAAACCATGCTGCGCCAGCCCCTCCTGCAATCTGTGCAACAAGATATGCCGGAACCCTTATCCAGGGAAAGTTGCGGCGCACAGCAAATGCGAGGGTCACCGCAGGGTTCAGATGGGCTCCGCTGACAGTTCCCATGAAGTAGATAATTGCCATGACCATGAGACCTGGCGCCACAACTGTCATGGAATGAGTCACCTGCCCGCCGCTGATGGCGGAAACCACACCTCCTCCGGCTGCTGTAAGTACCAGGAGGAAAGTCCCCCACATTTCCGCAAAAATCCGACGCCACTCAAGTGCCGGATCAAGAAAGTTAGGCGCCTGCTGTCCATGCATCATCCGGCTCCGCGCTCTCTCCTGCAGGTTGTCACGCTGAAAAAAGTTCATGTGAAACAGTTTTGACAAAGCTTCAAATCATTGGTCATGAGTGGAGAGTCGATCAGTTCTTTCATCATTTTCATTCGCTGGAACAACACATGAAAAAGCACATCAGCACTGTACTATACAATTTTACATGGAATGAGCGCATCTTCATCGAAGGAATAAATCGCACACAATCGGTGATATCCATCGGCGATGATGACCTTGCCCGAGGCAGAATCCCTTACCAAAAGAAGCGGGGAGAGTTCCTGGCCTGACTCAATTTTCCGCTGGTCTTTTGCGACATGCGTATTGCTTACTCCAAGCAGCGAAAGAGCGGATGCCCTGAAAATATCTTTTGCCTTGAATTCTGATAGAGGCGCACGCTTCAATTTCTTCACAAGCGCTTTGGCTGAAGATTCTTCATAGATCAGGCTCAAATAGGACTTCGCCGCAGGATAGTCATGATTCTCCGGCTCTTTCAGCCATTTGATCTCAACACTCTTCTTCGCCATAGTTCACTCTCCCATTAAACGTTCATGCTGATTTCCGAAAAAAAACAGTCCTTTACAGTAAGATGAAAACACAACACCCCATGTTCGGAAAACCCGTAAAAAATAATCAATGCACTGACGGCAGCTCCTTGACTGCAATTTTCTTCACGCCCGTACTGAACTCTGCCATATCTGCAACAACTCCTGCGGCTTCGTTGAGCAGAACATCCTTGCCTGGCTCCCTGGTGAAACCCTGATCCTGAAGCCACTGTTTCTCGATCTGTTTGATAGTCTCTGTTTCAGATTTGAATACCGCCTCCTGGAGAGATACCGCCTTTTTCTTGCGGATCTGGTCGAGGGTATTCAAGTCATGCAGATAGTTCTGGTAGAGAACATTCTTTGATGAGCGATCCTCCTCTTTCTGGCGCAGTAGTGCGAGCTTTTCCGGGGTGACTTCGGCAGTTGGCTGATAGAGTGCCCGTGAGATTGTAGTCCAGGGAAGACTGCTTGTATAGGTGTCCTCACCAATGGTCGAGGTGTCGATCATGGATGGCATGGCAATATCGGGGACAACCCCTTTGTGCTGGGTGCTGCCTCCGGAAATCCGGTAAAATTTCGCGATGGTGAGCTTTATTTCTCCAAGCTCAGGCTGCTGAGCAAAAAAAGCATAGGGTCTGGAAAGTTGTATAATACTTTGAACCGTTCCCTTGCCGAAGGTTCTCTCGCCGATGATAACACCGCGCCCGTAATCCTGGATTGCAGCAGCAAAGATTTCCGATGCTGAAGCACTATAACGATTGACCAGCACGGCAAGCGCTCCGCTATACTGTTCACGGCTGTCTTTATCATCAAGTACCGTGTTTTCGCCTTTTGCATCGCTGATCTGCACGACAGGACCTTTTGAAATAAAAAGTCCGGTAACTTTCACGGCCTCTTCAAGCGACCCACCGCCGTTGTTGCGCAAATCGATGACAATACCATTGACATGCTCGGCGTTCAGTTCTTCCAGAATCCGGGCTACATCACGGCTTGTACTGGTGTAGTTGCCAGTGTTCTGTTTCTGAGCCTCAAAATCGAGATAAAAGGATGGTATGGTAATAACCCCGATTTTCTCGCCGTTGTGCTGGATAATGCTCTTCTTTGCGGCCTGTTCTTCAAGATTGACCTTGTCACGCTGGAGCTGGACTATTTTTGCTGCTCCCCTGCCGCCCTGACTTGCCGGAAGAATTTTCAGACGCACAATGGTGCCTTTTTTGCCACGAATCAGCTTGACCACTTCATTGATTCTCCATCCGGTGACATCAACGATCTCGCTGGTTTTTCCCTGACCGACACCCACAATCTTGTCTCCTTTTTTCAGCAGGGCGCTTTTGAATGCCGGGCCTCCGGGGATCACCTCATTGACAACGGTATATTCACTCTCGGTTTGCAGTTTGGCACCGATGCCTTCGAGCGAACGACTCATGTCGATCTGGAAGTTTTTGTATTCGTCTGGAGAGAAGTAGCTGGTATGGGGATCAAACGAGGTGGTAACCGCAGAGGTATAGGCCAGAAAGGCATCTTCGGGTTTCTGGCGATTGAGAAGATTGAGTCGGTTCGTAAAGCTCTTTTCAAGGGCCTGGCGGATGCTCTTGTTTTTATCTCCGGAAAATTTAAGGTTGAGCCACTGGTATTTCAGCTCTTTTTTCCACAGTTCGACAAGCTGTTTCCTGTCTGCGGGCCACACATCTGCCTTGCGATCAAGATCAAGGGTTTCGGGAAGCGAAAAGCTGAAATGCACCGTATCGGCAACAGCTTTCATAAAACGCATTTTCTCTCTGGCCCGGTTCAGAAAAAAGTTGTAGACCGCAAATCCAGCATTTGCTTTGCCCGAAAGAAACTCGTCATCAATTCGGGTTCCATACATTTTTCTGAGACTGTCAACCTCACTTTTTACAAAATAACTTTTGCTGCCATCAAGATTGCCGATATAGCGATTAAAAATCTGCCGCGAAAGGGAGTCATTGACCGATACCTTTCGGTAATGGTTCTGCAGAAGATAGTGACTGATATAGATTCCTGCCTCCTCCTCGGCGGCTGTCGGTCGGAGTGCAGTGACGGCTTTGCCGGGGGCAACTGATCCGGCATTTTTGGCAAATACCGGAGATGCGAACGCCCATACAAGCACAATGAGAAGCAGGGTTCTGACTGGCATAAGAAAATGTAATGGTCTGAAATGAGAGAACATATTCATGCACTCCTTGAATGAAAAGATAAATATAACAGTAAAAAGCGGTTTTATTGCCTAACGGCCGCACTCATCTGTCTTGAGCGGACAAAGGGTTCCGTTATCAACTATCTGACGATCTTTTTTTTGATTTCCGGCACATGAATCTGATCATTGCCACGCATTGGCAATCGCTCAGAACGAACTGCATGAAGTTTTCAGGGGCATACACGACTGTGAACAATAAGCCACACTATGTTGGTTTTCTGTCAGGATGCAAAGGTTTTTCAAAAACCTGTCGTCAAAATAACTGAAACAGGAGTTCATGTTAAAAAGGGTAATAACAGCGTCGGGAGACTCCGTTCTTCAACCCCAAAGTACCAGATTATGAAAAAAATTCTATTTGCCATCACAATCTGTTTATTGACGTTCCAGACAGCTCATGCAGAGTTTAAAACCGGAAACGGACTGGTTACTCTATGGCGAGAATATGAGCGATGCAGTGCTGTTCAACCCTTCAATCCCAATGATGATGGATTTTATACCGGTTATGTGGCGGGTGTGTGCGATGCTAATATGCATAGCCGTTTCAACATCCCTGAAGGGGTTACCATTGGTCAAGTCTGTGATATCACCGGCAAGTGGCTTGACAAACACCCGGAGAAATGGAATAAACCAGCACATCAACTGGTGATTCAGGCCGTGAAAGAGTCATTCCCGATGCCGAAATCAAAAAGTGCACCGAAAAAGAAGTGATGCGCCAGAGCGTCAAGCGGCGTCGTTGTGATTTTCGAAGTGCAAGGGGTGTGACGCAGTCATCATCTCCCTTGCACTGCCCGAAAATCCAGCTACACCCCCGCTCAGATCAGCACGACATCGGTATAGGCAAGTGTCGCAACTCCAGTCAGGGTAGCAAACTGAACACCCGCTCCTGCACCGCTTCCGTCTGCATCATAGTAGAGCGCCTTGGTAGAGGTATTGAAAATGAGGTGTTCGTTACCCAGTGCGCTTCCCTTGGTCGCTCCGGCACCAATCAGAATATCGGCAGAAGTGAATACGCCGTCTGTTCCCTTGATGTTACTGAACAGAGAGAGTAACAGTTCCAGTTTATCACTACCGGAAGTGAAATCCGAAATAGCGTCGATATTGGAGTTGCCGAGTGCAGCGGAAAACCTGAAGGTATCCTTGCCGGCTCCACCAGTGAGAGAGTCATTGCCGTTTCCGCCGACAAGCAGGTCATCGCCATTGCCTCCGACAAGGGTGTCTTTGCCAGTACCACCTGTCAGTGTGTCAGCAAAAGCTGATCCGGTAAGCATTGCTGCACGACCGTTGTTAATGACATTGAAGCCGTTGCTGCCAGTGGTGATTGCTGCAAGGTTTACTTCAAGCCCATTGGTGGTGACGTTAGCCGTACCATTATTGACGCTTGCCGCAGTCGCCATCCAGACAACGCTCACTGTAGCATTGGCCGTTGCACCCGAAGAGACCGTGAGAATATCGGATGCACCATTGCCAAGATCGGTAATGGTGTCGGTACCTGCATCCACAACAAAGGTATCGAGACCTGTTCCGCCAGTAAGGGTATCGTTTCCGGCGCCTCCTGTCAGCGTGTTTGCTGCCGCGTTTCCGATCAGGAGATTGTCAAGTGAATTGCCTGCAAGGCTGAAAGACACCGTATTCGTAAGCGTAGCGTTCTCGACATTATCGGCAAGCGTGTAAGTTCCTCCGGCTGTGGCAACTCCTACCTTAACAAGATCACTCCCCTCGTTGAGAGCTTCTGTTACCAGATCGTTTGTCGAGTCGATCACATAGGTATCGTTACCAGCCCCACCAACAAGTGTGTCAATACCAGCCCCTCCGTTAAGAATATTTGCTGCCGCATTCCCGGTGAGCAGATTGGCAAGCGTGTTGCCGGTAAGGTTGAAGGCTACCGTATTGGCAAGCTGTGCGTTTTCAACATTGTTGGAAAGTGTATAGGTCAATCCTGCGGTTGAGATAGTAACCATGACCTGGTCTGTTCCTTCCGCTGCGTTTTCGACAACTTTGTCTCCCGTATTATCGACTACATAGCTGTCGTCACCAAGCCCACCGGCAAGGGTGTCAATACCCGCGCCTCCATCGAGGATGTCGTTGCCTGCCAAACCATTGAGTTTGTCATTGCCTGCAAGCCCATTGAGGGTGTCATTGGAAAAAGTACCATTGAGGATATCGGCTCCAGCAGTTCCCGTCAGCGTAGCGCCTGTAAGGGCGGTCACGATGGCGGTAGCAGCAGAACCAACAAGCTCGGGTGTGCCGAAACCATCGATATAGCTGGCCGCAACAGTAATGGCCTTGCCAACATTGGCAAGTGTCAGTGTATAGCTGCTTCCGGTTGCTCCGCCAATATTGATTCCATCCGCCTGCCACTGGTAGCTGATCGTTCCCAGACCGTCAGCATCTGAAAGCGTGTTGGAAGCTGTCAATGTCTGGCCCTCCTGGGCTGTACCTGTAATAGATACCAGACCCACAGGAGCGTCGTTGACGTTGGCAATTGTCTGGCTGTCGCCTGTGAAGTCGGTGACACCGCCAAGCAGATCGGTGGTCGTAACCACGACACGGACACTCTTGCCCACATAGCTCTGGTCTGAAGGAATCGCAAGGGTGGCACTGTTCTGGCCATCAAGGTTGATCCACAAACCCCCTACATTCTCCTGCCATTGGTAGAGAGTGGTGTCGATAGCGCCATCGAGGTCAACCAAATTAATGAGAGCAGCCACAAGAGCCGCGCCTTCTGCGGCACTACCCGCAACCACAAGGGTGCCAGTGGCAGCATCATCAATGTTGGCCACTATATCTGTCGCCAAAGAGTTTACACTTTCCAGAGTTCCCTGTCCATCGGTGTAGCTCGCTGCCACGGTGATGACCTTGCCCACCTCTGCCTGCGTCAAAGAGTAGCTTGCTTCTGTAGCACCAGTAATGTCGAGCCCGCCCGCCTGCCACTGGTAGCTTATCGTGCCCAGGCCATCATCATCAGCCAGTGTCGAAATATCAGCCGTCAGAGTCTGGCCCTGCTCGGCTGTGCCGTTAACCGATACCCCGCCCACAGGAGCGTCATTGACGTTTGCAATGGTCTGGCTGTCGCCGATGAAATCAGTGATACCACCAAGCAGATCGGTGGTCGTGACCACAACACGGAGACTCTTGCCCACATAGCTTTGGTCGGAAGGAATCGCCAGGGTTGTGCCATTCTGGCCATCGAGGTTGATCCACACACCACCAACGTTCTCCTGCCATTGATAGCTTGTTGTATCTATAGCGCCATCAGGATCCACCAGATCGGCAAGAGTGGCATCAAGGGTTCCTCCCTCTTCAGCCACACCTGTAACGGCGAGAATACCACTTGCAGGAAGATCAACATCGGCAATCAAATTCGTAGCTGCAGAGATCACACTTTCCGGTGTACCCGCTCCATCAGTATAACTTGCCAGAACTGTAATTGACTTGCCAGCATCGTCCTGTGTCGGTGTATAAGTTGTGCCGGTTGCGCCGATAATATCGATCCCGTCTGCCTGCCACTGGAACGAGATCGCTCCCAGTCCATCCGCATCTGCCAGTGTCGAGGTATCAGCCGTCAGTATCTGGCCCTGTTCGGCTGTCCCCGTAATGATAACCTCTCCAGTCGGAAGGTTGTTGACGTTACTCTGGGAAACTGCTGCAACAACAAAGAACTGGGATGCTGGTGCAGATCCACCCTGTCCATCGAGTATCGTATAGGTCAGCTCCACCGGGCCTGTGTAATCCTGGTCGGGAATGAACGTCCAGGTGCCGTCTGGATTGGATTGCAGGGTTCCACCCTTATCCGCACTCAGATACGAAACCTCCAGCAGACCACCATCGCTGTCACTGAATCCCAGCAGCAAATCACTTGAAGAAATAATGTAACTCTCATTCTGAAAAGCGGTTTGCAAGCCGAATGAAGCGCTCCCAAAAGGATTCTGGTTAATGTGAATGCTCAAATCGCTTATGCTGGTGGAATTGATCCCATCCTGCGTACCGATAAAATCCTGCCACTCCTTTTCGATATCCACAACGTTGCCACCATCTGCAATGGCGCTCGCAAGGCTTCTGTTGCGATCATAAGCAAGATCGAGAGGCTGCGGATATTTGCCAGTCACTGGATCCTTGATTGCCTCAACGCCGAGTATTGTCGCTAAGTCATTTATATTTGAAAGGTTAACGGTTTGATTATTGGCTGCCGATGCGAGCAGGGACAATGTCAAAGTCATGCCGGTATCATCGTCGGAAAGCGAGGTCAGGATGGCGATTTGAACCGCGACCATTTCAACGGCAATTGCGGTCGGGTCATTCGGGTTGACTTGCAACACCGCGTAGGAGTCATAATTCTGCAGACTTATTTCGGAAGGAAGCCCAAGTACCGTCTTTATGGTAAGTGCAGCCAGATTGGGCGTAAGACCAAGATCAACAGCATCTTTGAGGAGGGTTGTCAGAGGATTGATGACAGATGTACCCGGAGGTGCATCAAGCTGGATAAGCGAAATCAGTAAATTGCCCTGCAGTGCGGGCAGAATTGCTTTGGAAGGACTGACAACCCACTCATCAACTGAAGCATCGTCGGTATAACTGGCGACGACCTGAATAAGATTACCGACATCGTCAGTTAACAACTGGTAGGTGTTGCTTAGTGCATCTGGAATATCAGACCAGCTTGCACCGTTATCAGTTGAATGCTGCCATTGATAGCTGATCGTGCCCGATATACCGTCAGGATCACTCACCGTCGCAGTCAGAATATGTCCAACTGAACCGATACCGCTGATCGCGGCAAAACCCGGTGAATTTGGCGGAGGTGTCGTACCAGTGCCGGAGCCACTCCCAGTGCCACTACCTGTTCCCGTGGCTGGTGTCAATCCTGTCGCGTTGAGATTAAAGAGCCCATCGCTGAATTTTACGAGTTCAATATTGGTCAGGGTATCTGTTCCTTCCGAAGATAAACCACTCACACTGTCGGTGATCGAGAATGTATTGTCAAGAGCGCTGTATTGTACGCTGTAGGATGTACTTGCGCCAGCAAAAACAGCGGTATCTGCAAGACCATCACCGCCATCGAGATAGTCATTTCCTGCATCGCCCTTCAGCTCATCATTGCCGCTGCCACCATAAAGGGCATCATTGCCGCTGCCAGCAACCACGATATCGTCGCCGCCACCAGCATAAACCGTATCGTTTCCACCTTTAAGATCAAAATACTCATCCTGTGACGAGCCGGTCACAGTGTCGCTGCTGTCGGTATATTGGCCTGGCGGCGCAACGACAACTCCCGATCCCGGAATAGTACCGGCAGAAAAGTTTGCGATAAAAATTCCGCTGTCGTAAATGTGGTCACCTGTATCGGCAATACCGATCTTGATGTGATTGGTTGCTCCGCCTGTAATAATTGGCGCAACAATGGTCAGGACATGACTGACTCCATCATACTCTATCGGCAGAGGGCTGAGACCTGTAATCGGATCGGCTGCATTGTTCTGAAAATAACCTGCAGCAAGATTGGAACTGACGACGCTGAGCGGATGCATCGGGTCGTGATTGAAAAGTGCATAGTTGACACCATTGACCGTTACAATAGCACAATCCACAAATTGATCCACCCATTCAGGATACTCATCCGAACCGAAAACAATCTCGAAACTCACCGACGTAGCCGCCGGATCTGCAACCGAAAAATCAAAAGAGAGCGTTGTGGCGTCAAAAGACTGTGTCTGAAAGACCGTATTGACGACGGCGTCGATTGCCGCGTCGCCATTGAAATAGGTGTCAGGATAGATGCTGTTGTCCTGACCAAACCAGTCAATGGTGTTGTTGGCACCCGGTGTCGTTCCGGTTGTAAGCAACAATCCCGACCCAATACCAAGCGCCGTCAGTGACCCGTCATAAAAATTGACGGCATCACTGCCCGATGCGTGCAGGAGAACGGAGGATGAGTTGATGGTCACCCCGGAATTTGTGGCCAAAAGCGCCGCCGTCAGTGTGGTTGCGTCTGAACCGCTGAAAACAGTAAATGGAGCAGGCATAGTTTATCGTGAGTTTTGGTTTTGATAGAGTACTCTCGGATGGCAGCAGAAATTGCTGCGTGAGCAAAGGGTTAAAAAGGAAAACGGTAACCCGCATTGTTAACAATTGTTAATACCGATACCATAAAAAGAACGCGTAAAAAACATGACGATCATATCGTACCATTGGGCACGTTAATCCAACAATGAGGTAATGGGCTTTTTATTGTGCGAATGTATTTCCAACAAAAATAAAACCGGACAAAATGTGTCTTATCTTAAGGATCAAAACAACACTGCGCTACTTATCTGCATTTAACAAAATATAGCGCCCGTCATGCTTTTTTTGCTTTCACTGCGATTTGCCAGAAAAAGCTTGGATTTTTTTATCAGGCACAATTTCTAATTATAAGAAAAAAAAAGTTCATCTTAAAAAAACTTTTTTTTTCTGAAAAACAGGACGTATCACAAAAAAAAAAGCACCTGACCAATTAAGTACCAAGTTGGCAGACAAGAATGGGGGGCAGAAAAAATCCGGGAGTTGGAAAAACATTTCATCTTCATGCCGAGAACGTCTGATAACAGTGAACCCGCCTGAAAGCTGATGGGGATCTTTCAGACAGACTCATGGAATGTCAGGATTTATTACTATCTGCGGGCAGTTGCTCATCTTTTGCCACTGCAGGCAGAACAGGCGGAGCCGGTTTAGCCTTAACATCTTCGATATCGACTGCTTTGTTGAATTCATGCTCAAGATCAGCCTGCGCTTTTTTAAACTCCCTCATGCCTTTGCCAAGTCCCCGGGCCAGTTCAGGCAGTTTTGAAGGACCAAAAAACAACAGGATAACAAACAGGATAAGCAACAGCTCTTGTCCACCTAATCCAAACATGGCACTTCCCTCCTCAGCTTAAATTGTCAAACCTTTATTGGAAAATAGCGTGCTTCAGTCGATACAAACCCCAAGCACGGAGAGCAAACAGAACCCCGTCATCTGAAAAAGAAAAGATAAGGTAAATGTCAATAACTGACAATGGAGATATATAATCAAAAAGAGCCCCTCATGGTGAAGGGGCTCTTTTGAACAAAAAGAAGTGATGAGAGGATATTTTCAATCACAATTCATCGTTATTCCACCACCGAGGCGGAACGTCCTTACTTATTTTGCAGGTGCGGCTGGTGCGGCTGGTGCAGCAGCTTTAACTTCGGCTTTCTTTGCAGCTTTCTTCTTTACAACTTTCTTCTTAGCCTCAGCTTTAGGAGCGTCTGCTTTTGCTGCTTCAACTGCAGGCTTTGCAGCAGCAGGAGCTGCGGTCTCAGCTGCGAAAGAAACACCACCAAACAGGCCAGTCATAGCAAGAGATACAACGATACCAGCAATAAGATTCTTTTTCATGTGTTATGTAGTTTGTATTTTAAAAAAAAAAGAAGCAATTCATTTTCCTTCCTACTACTTAATACGCACCCCGTTCAATTTTCTTTCAAAAATTCTGATCCGGTGAAATTTTTTTTTCAATTCAGAAAATTGTGGCTGAAAACAGGACTGGAAAAACTCAGTGAGCCAGGGAGTCCGGAACCGGCTTGATGATTACCGGTTTAGGCACAGGCGGTACACGTTTCCGATACCTCTTTTCCCAACCCTGAATCAAAAAGGCCTTAAACGAACGGTTCCCTGTTTTGATTCCGGTCATTTTCAGATATTTCCCCGGCACAATATTGGTCCCCGGCTTCACCTCGGCTGCACTGATATCGACGCTCCAGAGCACCCTGCTGAAATCTCTTACAACAAGAAGATGTTTTTGCTTGTCGTTCTGCATAACCCTGCCGCCCAAAAATCCTTTTTCGGAGTGTGTCCAACGGTGTTCATTGGAGTTGATCAGATTGTTATACGCATGAACATTTTCAATGAGGTGACGGTGGATATAGCCGCCGACATCAATCGTGTTCAGGCAAAGACTGAACACAAGACTTGCCAGCAGGGAGGCGGCAATAACCTTCGTGGTAGCATACCGGTAACCTTTTCTGGTATGGCGGAATCCAAAAAATGCAACGAGGGTAAAGAGCAAAAGTGCTGCCACCCATAAATAGGGTATAGCGGCAAAAATATCGGCAATAAAGGGGCGCTCTGAAAAAAACAGGTGGATGTAATCATGATCTTCTATGAAATCGTTGTCAATGAAAACATAGATGGCTGTTGCCATTGAAATGCTGCCCGTGACGACTGAAATTGCAGCAAGCAACCAAAAGCCAGCCTGTTTGAGAAGAAAGCGCCAGCGAGGAATCGGCACAGCCTTTCTTTTTTCAATTTCTTCGAGAATTGATCCTGATCTGTCTTTCGGCATATAGGTTATCGCTAACTCTTTTCTAAAGAACTTTTTATTTTTTTCTTGGCGCGATTGATCAATGTCGCAACACTGCCCTGGGGTATCTGAAGAATATCCGATATCTCTTCATAGCTTTTCTCTTCAAAGAATTTCAGGACTATGATATCTCGGCTTCGAGGATCAAGCCGATCAACCGCCGTCTGTATTTCAGGAGCGGTATGCTTTTGGCGACCCTGAGCAGTCAGTCCCAGATCATCAATTACTTTTTCAAAAAGAAAAAAGTCATCCTCCCTTTCTAATACGCTCGGGCGACTCCGTTCCTTTCGAAAAAAACTGATTATTTCATTATGTGCAATCCGGTAGAGCCAGGATGAAAACTGCAGCGAGTGATCGAAGTCGTTAAGATGTACGTAGGTTTTGATAAATATCTCCTGCAGGAGATCCTGTGCGGCGGAGGTATCCCTGCATCCCTGTCGGGCGATATATCGCAAAAGAGGCGCTTCATAACGACGAACAATTGCCGCAAACGCCTGCTTGTTTTCAAGCGTCCGGGTAACCAGCTCCTGGTCGGTATATTTTGGCAGCTCTCGATCTCTTGAAATATCGGCCATAGTGCGTGAAAAAAATCCTGAAATTCCTCTTTCAATCGCTACGCGTTACGGTTTATACTCGCATAGCGCAATACCTGTATCCTCGCTCCCGTTTCGCTTCAGCATCACAGCCATATACGACACAATAACGAGGTTGGCCAGAACAAACCCGATTTTGAGCCAGGAAAACCCTTTCGCAAGCTCGTAGAGTTCAATCGGCAGATAAACAGTTCCGCTGACAAGCGTGATCCATTCGGCCCATCGCTTCTCAAACCACAGTCCATAAGCCTCTATAAGGCGAATGGAAGAATATAAAACCGCCAACAGTGCAAGAAGAACTATTCGACGATCGGTCAGATTACCAGTAGCTTCAAGCAAGAGCTTTGGTATATGTTTGGCCGGATTGAGATGCAGATGACAAAACATTTGCTCTGTAAAAAGCTGGATATCCTGATGAATAAGTGAAAACAGAGCCAACCCTGCAAACAGCACCAGAAAACCCTTGAACGCCTTAAATACGGCTAAGGCCCTGAGACCTCGTTGCATCTTGTTGTTCAATAAAAGCATCCACTGCAAATTCGTTGAGGGTCATCCCGATAACTTGTACTTTAATATAGCATGGGACGGTGAAATATCCGGCAAGAGAAGATGCCGGTCCTTGAAGGAAAACAGGTAATCAGGGCCAGCTTGACGCTTTCCCCCACTCTTTCAGTCAAACCGTGGTTTGAGCCCCTTGATATCATGAAAAGAGACAACGCCGAGCAGCAGATCATTGTCGTCAGTTACAGGAATCGCCCGGAAAGAGTAACGGAAAAACATGTCAACCGCATCATGAAGGGTGTCGTCAGGGTTGAGCGTTATAAGACTGTCGGTCATGATATCACCCAGTGTCTCTCCGGTATTGGCAGCAATCAGCTCCCTGATATCGACCACCCCCTGCAGAATATTATCTGAATCGACAACATAGACATACATGATCACATCCATATCACCGGCAATTTCCCGATAGTTGTCGATAACATCCCTGACAACTGTATCGACCGGCCTCTTGATCACTTTCTGTGTAGAGTAGAGCATGATATTCTCATCGTTCTGATCGATGATCTGCTGTACCCGCTGCTTGCTCTCATCATCGACATACTCGATAATCTCATCGGCTTCGGAAGCTGGCAATACGGAGAGTATTTCAGCAACCTGCGCAGGGCTCATCTCGTTGATCAATTCAGCCGCACGCTCTTTCTGCATCGAACGGATAAGTTCGCGCTGAACCCTCGGCTCCACCTCCTCCAGAGTATCTGAAGCGAGCTCCGGCTCAAGCTCATTGAATACCGCCATGCGCTGGTTTCCCTCAAGCTCTTCGAGAATATCGGCAAGATCGACCGGATGAATGTCGTTGATGTTCTCCTTGAGCACGTTGAGCTTCACATTACCCTCAAAGCTCCCTATGGTTTCCGGCAACGGCTGGACATAGAGCCAGGAGATACTGGAACCCTCCTTGTAACGTGCAAGGTAATTTGCAAGATTTTTAAACCCCATCCGGCGGAGAATTCTAAAGCGGTTGAAATCCACCTCCGTGACAAAAAGCCTTTCATTCTGAAACAACAGCTTGACATCATAGACCACCTCCACCTCATGGCCGTCCATATCGAGAATTTTCTTGTCGAGAATATAATCCTTCAGAAAAATGTGGTTATCAAGCGGGTTCAGCTCATAGCCTTCTGCACTGGTGATTTCCGCAACAATCTCGGTGTTTGAAATCAGGGCAATCATCTCCCACGGGATAAGGAGGTGCGGATCACCATAAGGACGCTGAACCAGCAGATGAGTTACTTCCGGAATTTTACCGGCATTTTCCTGTATGACAAGATCCTTGAGTTTGCCAATCGAGCGCGACATCAGATAGATACGGCGCCCGACAATCTCGGTAAGAAAAAATTCACGATCCAGTACTGTAACCATTGGTCTTCCCGTTTTATATAACCTTGATAACCGTGATGAATTTGTAGATCATCAACACCACAAGCAGAAAGAGATAAATCCGCAATACCGCCAGGGAAAAACTCACGGCTCGCGACATTTCTACCTGGGGTTTGGCATAGCGCAGGTTGATCTCGCGAATCTTGCTCAAAAACTGCTTCACTGCTCTCATGACCAGAAGTCCTCAATTAGTTGAACATATTAGGAAAAAGCGCGCTGACACCATAGAGCGTCGAAAGGATAATAATTGCCACAACGATAATGGTGCTGACAATATTCTGCAATGGCGTATTGGCATACTCCCCCATTGTCTTTTTATCGTTCAAAAGCAAAATCAGAAAGACCAGCGCTGCCGGCAAAAGGGTAACTGCAACTACCTGGACAAAGAGGGTGATGATAACGAGCGGAGCACCCGGTATGAGGGGCACGACACCGGCTGTGGCCAGAGTGAAGAAAAACGAGATATAGAACCAGGGCGCTTCCTTCACCTTGGTGTTGAGCGAGTGTGCCCAACCGAAAATTTCACCAAAGGCCCAGGAACTTGCCAGTGATATACAGATGGCCCCAAGCAGACCAGCATCAAACAAACCGATGGCCATGAAAGCGCCAACATAGTGGTTCGTTTTCATCAGCAGCCGGGCAGCAGTGGCAGCATCGTCGATGGGCGCACCATGCAGCAGGGTGCCGGTGACAATGACAATGAAAATCGCAATGGCAACGGTGATGATCGAGCCGATAAAGGTATCGATCTTGCCCATCTTGATGTCCTTCTCCTGCAACCCCTTGTCAACAACCGAGCTTTGCTGGAAAAAGAGCATCCACGGCGCAATGGTGGTACCGATATTGGCCATCAGCAAAAAGAAAAGCTCATTATTGAGCCCGCCGGGAAGATTGGGAATCAACCCCTGAGCGGCAATATCGGCCATTGAGGGATTGACCATAAATGCCGCCGGGATATAGATCAGGTTCAGAAGACAAAATCCCAGGGCAATCTTTTCCCAGGTCCAGTATCGGCCGTTCAGCACAATGATACTCATCAGCAGCACCACCAGCACAACCGTAAGCCAGGCCGGAACGCCGAAAATGCTTAACGCCGCAGTCATGCCGACAAACTCGGTCACCAGCGTCAGCCAGTCCACAATCATGAGATCAAGCAGAGAGAACCACCCCCAGAAGGCGCCAAAACTTTCAAAAATCGCCTCAGCATGGCCGCGCTTGGTCACCGCACCAAGTCGCACGGTCATCTCCTGAACATAATAGGCAACGGGAATAAGAAGCAGCAAAAACCAGATGAGATGATACCCATACTTGGCTCCAGTAGCCGCGTAGGTGGTGATACCACCAGCATCATTATCAGCAATCATTACAACAAGGCCAGGGCCAGCAATAACCAGATAGAGGCGAACCGCTTTCCAGACTTTTTTAACCCGGTAGTAGAGAACGGAAAAAAAATCCATATCCGTTGGGTTGGACGTTGACAAAACCCGGCATTGAGATTGAGATGGAAAGAACAGACATGAAAACTCCTGTGAAAGAGGTTATTCAATGCACGATCATGGTTATTGTCTGCCTTGAAATCAAACAGGGCGCCGCTCAGACTCACCAGTCAATCTGGCGCAAATTTACAATTCTGTGGGAACTTTACCAAGCCGGCTTTTTCACTATCCGCAAGGTTTTTTTGCCAATTCGCTTGACATTCCTGGAAACGATCATTATTATCATCGAATGATAATGATCGCATGATAATCAGATAACAAAATGATATGGCAAAGAATCCATTTTACCTCAAGGTACTGCCCATTGATGCGCCGTTCTGCGGTAGAGAGAAAGAGTTTGAAGAGCTGCTCTCTCATGCACAATCACATGCCAACGTCGTCCTCCACTCTCCAAGGCGTTACGGTAAAACCTCCCTTGTAAAAAGGGTTCAGCACGAACTTGAAAAGCAGGGATTCATCGCAATTTATATTGACATCTCCGATGCATCGAGCGGCGAAGGGGTAGCAGAGATGATTGCACGTGGCATCTACAGCTTCGCCTCCCAAAAAGAACCGCTGCTCAGAAAAGTGATGGGCATACTCAAGAACTGGCGCCCGGTCTTTTCTCCCGACCCTTCGGCTACCGGGGGCATCTCCATGACGGTGCAGCCTGTCTCGCAAAAGAGTGGCATTGCACTGCTTGAAGAGACGCTGATCTCTTTTGACAAACTCCTGCAGGACAAAACCGATCAATTCAATATCGTCATCGACGAATTCCAGGAGATCGTCGGCTTTCGGGATGGCGAAAAAATAGAGGCGCTCCTTCGAAAACATATTCAGCACCAATCCAACTGCTCCTACTTTTTTCTCGGCAGCAAACGGCGACTCTTGTCTGACATGTTCAACCAGAACAATCGCCCCTTCTACAAAAGCGGCATCAACCTTGAACTGCCACCGCTTCCCAAAGAGCAAGCCGCAGAGTTTATCATGATGCAGTTTAAAGCTGGCGGCAAAGAGTGCCCCATTGAAATCGCAAGGGAGATAGCAGAACGAACCGCTGGCTACCCCTACTACGTCCAGAGGTTCTCCTATGCCATCTTTGAGACAAGCATGAATGAAGAGATCCTGAACTCCGACATTGACGCTGGCCTGAAAAAGATGCTTGACGAAGAGGAGAGCAATTTTGCCGGAATGGAGAAAGAGCTGGCTGCGGGTCAAAAGCCACTACTCAAAGCGCTGGCTGCGGAAGCAACCCTGAGCCCCTTTGCTGCGGAGTACCAGCAAAAGCACAGGTTGCGTACCCTGAGCAGCACACAGAACTCAATCAAAAAGCTTGAGTCACTCGACTACATCGAAAAAGATACAGAGGGCTCCTACCACCTGACCGACCCGATTTTTGCCCTCTGGATCAACAATAAAAACAGGGATATCCTCTCTGCCGGGCAACTCTCTTTTGAGAAGGGGCAAAAAAGCAGCACACTTGGCCAAACCCTGAAAGAAGCCAATATCGAACATGCCATGAAGAGAGGGCTCGCCGAGATAAGTGGCTACAGGTCGGATGAGGCTGTGGATATCAAGGCCACTCCAGCAAAACCTCTCATAAAAATCTTTGTTTCATACGCTCACGATGATAAAAAGATAAAAGAGCGTTTTGTCGAGTTGCTTGCCAAGGCCCTGAAAAACGGAGACTATGAGTTTTCATTTATGTCAGACGAGGATACCCTTGCGGGTGACGCATGGCACAACTGGATTCAGAAAATGATGGCGAGCTGTGATTTTGGATTGCTCCTGCTTTCCCCAAGCTATACAGCAAGTGACTACATTCAGGAAGCTGAACTGCCAATTCTCCGTGACAAATGTTTTCCTGTTGCATTGAGGCCGCTTAACCTGCAGCGCTCATCAATGAAAGCACTGAAGGAATTACAGATCTTTTTTTACGACCAGAAGTCATTCAGTGAAACTACCGGGACAGCAAAAAAGGATGCTTTTATAGATGCACTTGCTGTAAAGATTGAGGAACGGGTAAAGAAACCGTTCGGCAAAGAGGAAGGAACAGTAGACGCTGAAAAGGAAACGTGTGAACGTGAGTTAATTAACCTTTCGGAAGATCTGCTAAAATACAGGAAGTCAAGCTACAAGGATGGTGAGTTCATCGAAGGAGATGGTGCCCCATCCCGAATCAGTCACAACCCGGATGAGAGCATCTCGGGAGACACGGTGAAAGCCCTTGATTACCTGAAGAGCTGGGCACTTGAGTCTGATGTGCCCTTTTTTGCCCTGCTTGGCGATTTCGGCACAGGCAAAACCTTCACCTGCAGGATGCTGGCACGAGAGATCAACAGCCTGCACGACCGGGAACCTGACCGATACCCGCTCTGTATCTACATCGACTTGCGAATGGTATCCACCCGAATCGGCACTGAGAAGAAGACGCCCAAACTCACCGATATCCTGCAGGATACCATAGAGAACAGCAAAGACCCGATGGACAGAACCGTCGTCATACCCCAGGACATTATCCAGTTGGTGCGAGAGAACAAGGCGATGATTATCTACGACGGCCTCGATGAAAAGACGGTACACTTCACTCCTGACGAAACCAACCGCTTTATTGCCGAACTCTGGAGCATCAGGGAGATCAGGAATAACGAAAAGGATGAACCTCAGGGCAAGCTGCTTATCAGTTGCCGCACTCACTACTTCCGTGATATCTTCGAGCAGAACAGCCTCTTTCTTGGAAGGGAGAGGGAGGGCCGATCATCCACAGAGTACCGCTCCTGCACCCTCCTCCCTTTTGACGACAACCAGATCAGGGAGTACCTGAAAAAGAGGGTGAGCAGCGATGAAGAGGAAATAGAACGAATTATCGGGCTGTTTGAGCAGGTGCACAACCTCAGGGAGCTTGCCGGGCGCCCTTATGCCCTCTCCCTCATTACCGAGTTTATCCCTGACCTCGAACGACTGCAGGAGGAGGGCAAAGCCATCAACACAGCCCGCCTTTACGAGCTGACCATCGAGAACTGGCTCCGAAGAGATGAGGGGAAGCATGAGTTCAGTGTGGCGCATAAAAAGAGGCTGATGAAAGCACTGGCCGGTGAGATACAGCGGAGAAACGGAGCAAGCCTGAATGCGGAAGAGCTGGAAGAGTGGCTCGACGAATGGCTCTACCATCATCCGGTCATCAAGGATGCTTACAGCAACATGAACCGCGAGACCCTGAAAAAAGATCTCCGGACCGCCACCTTTATTATCCGTGAGCAGGAACGGGAGTTCTCCTTTGCCCACACCTCCCTGCAGGAGTACTTTCTTGCCGGGTATATCCTTGACGGGTTATCCACTCTGGAGAGGGGGAAGAGTAGCCTTGCAATCACCTTGCCCTCAAATGAGACGCTGAACTTTGCCGTGGAGATGCTTGCGCTGGACGAGCAACTGTTGAATGGAGTTGTCGGCAACATAGGGCACATACTCAAAAACACATACCAGAAGGGCGCTTCGGAACTCGCTCTTGCCCTCTGGCTGAAGCTGAAAGAGCGTGGCATGAAACAGCCAAACCCTGCCACCATACATCTGGAAGAAGCCGACCTTGTCGGATGGAAGATCAGCAATCTCAACCTCGCAAGCACCCACTTTGATCGTGCTACGCTAAAAGGGACACAGTTTGATGGAACCATTCTCACGGACTCAACATTCAGAACTGCCTGCCTTATCAACACAGAATTTCTTTCGTGTAATGCAAGTGGTGCGGATTTTGCGGGGGCTGAAGCTGCCGGGAGCATCTGGCGAAACTCCAAGCTTGAGCATACCGAATGGGAATCGGTAGATCTCAAGCAAGCCTCCTTTGTGAAATGCAACGCTACGCACAGCCAGCATCTCACCAAAACCAATGATACCTTCGCAGCTCTCTGCACTGGCATTGCAAACACACCCTTGCCGGAGACCTTTCGTGTTGATACATTCTCGGGACATTCAGGAGGTGTTTATG
>SESA01000160.1_pt1 | contig 48287 bp, 47 predicted proteins | sample 3171451 | NCBI WGS metagenome assembly SESA01 (sample SAMN06051862, study PRJNA518727) | freshwater metagenome | biome: subpolar coniferous forest; feature: holomictic lake; material: water; isolation source: holomictic Lake 227, 8 m depth | place: Canada: near Kenora, Ontario | collected...
TTGAGTGATATTGCTCGGGAAGATGGGATACTTGTAGCTGATAATCATATGAATACAGATCTGCATACCTAATATTTATATCAGTTGAGAGCGGCGTGAAAGTAATCATGGCAAAGGACTCCGCTTTCATCCTGTGGCTGACGTTGTCAGCCACTCCCCCGGGCTTGCAGTCCGGGAGACCACCCTGAAAGATGGGGACTTCCCGCTTCGTCCTTCGCAATCCTACAAGTTAAATAATTGTTCTTTCAATGATCAGGCAGGCTACGTTGTCTCTGGAAAGATCCGCATTACCGTGGACGGCAAAAGCTGCGATCTGGGCCCGGGGGACAGCTACTTTGCCCCATCCGGCGCCCTGCACTCTGCCCTAGCTTTGCAGGAATCTGTGGTGGTCGATACATTCAGTCCGCCTAGAGTTGACTATCGCGCCCACCCTGTCGACGAGGGGCCTACTATCCAAACGATTATTAGTAATGAAATCAATAAGAATCCTTGACTCTCCCATGGATCCGATCAAGAAATTCATAATTAAAGCCCGGCACAGCTTCTTTATCTTTGGCCTGGCCAGCATTCTCTGGTTTATCTTCCGGACAGGCAGCAAGCCCACCCGCATGATCTACCCTTGCCAGCAGGCCTCGGTAGCCAGCGGAGGCCTGTGGCTCGCAGCCTACGTTCTGCCTTTATTCATGGCCGTTCGATCACCAGGGGCAGCCAGGAGAGGCAAAGGCCGGATTCTGGCCGGCTTTCTGCTGCTCCTGATCATTTCTTTATTTGTCCTGGGTGGTTCATTCAACATCCCGGGCCAGGCAGATGTAGCGGGAGATGATGCGCCTGTGGCCGGCATTGGAGACACGATCTTGATCAACCTTTCCCAAATGCGCTCGCAATTCCCAGAGCCCTCCGACATCTTTGCGGTAACCGGCACCACAGGAAATGACGATGCGGTGATGAGATTGGTAGAGCTGATGCAGAGCCACGGCCTGCCCTTCTATGCCCAAAACGGCTCTTTTGGCATCATCGGCAAAGATGACGTAGTAATAATCAAGGTCAACAGCCAGTGGGATGAGAGAGGTGGCACCAATTCCGATCTGGTCAAAGCACTCGTACAGGCTATCCAGGAGCATCCCCAGGGCTTTACCGGCGAGGTGGTCATTGCCGACAACGGCCAGGGCCAGTATGGCTCGACTGGCAGTGGAGGCAGCCTGAGTTATGCTCTAAACAACGCAAAAGACAAAGCCCAATCCATGCAGGCTGTGGCTGACTCCTTCCCGGATCAAAAGGTATCGACCTATCTCTGGGATACGATCACCAATAAGAAGGTCGGTGAATATGCGAAGGGTGATATGGCCGACGGCTACATCCTATCCGGGCCGCCTGATGAGCAGACTAAAATCGCCGTCACCTACCCCAAATTCCAGACCAAATACGGCACCTACATCAGCTTTAAGCTGGGCGTCTGGGATGCCGCCAATGGGAGCTACAACTCCCAGCGGCTCAAGGTGTTAAACGTTCCTGTACTCAAAACACACGTAATATACGGTGTAACGGCCTGCATCAAGCACTACATGGGAGTGGGCTCCGATAAGCTCAGCCGGGAAGCAGGCGGCAGGTCCCATAACTCAGTAGGCTCAGGGGGCATGGGAACAGAGATGGCCCAGACACGATTTCCCGACCTGAACATCCTGGATGCCATCTGGATTAACGCTCATCCCAAAGGCGGGCCCCGCACCTCTTATGAGCAAGCCAGCCATACGGGCATAATCGCTGCCAGCACCGATCCTGCCGCCCTGGACTATTGGACCGCCAAGAACATCCTCATGCCGGCTGCCCGGAATTTAGGCCATGATGATCTGGAGTCCATGGACCCGGATAACACCTCGCCCGGCTCTTTTGGTGATTGGCTGAGGCTTTCCTTGGCCGAGATACAAAAAGCAGGGCACAGGACCACGGTGAGTGAAGAGAGCATGAATGTCTATCTCATATAAAATAATTTAAGGCAATATTGCAAAAGCCCTTGCAGGAAACCCTGATCCACCCTCGGGTTTTGGAAAGGCAACCACGATCAAAGCTCCATATTCAGGCACCTTGTCAAGACTAGCGAGCAGTTCTATCTGGAAATGGTCCCGTCCCAGGATATAGGACTCCAGCGTGTAGTTATCTTTAGTCGTCTGGAATCCAGGATCTGTATCGGTTGTCTCATGACCGGATGCCGTGATCTTCCGATCCTCATAGAGGTAGCGCAGCACCTCCATGCTCCAGCCCGGATAATGCAGTGTCCCATTGCGGTCTCCATTCAGCATGGCAGTCTGGTTGGGCCAGCGTTTGGACCAGTCCGTCCGAAGAGCCACGAAGCATCCTTCCGGTATCTTGCCATATCTGGATTCCCATGCTAACACGTCATCCATATTGATGGTATAATCCGGATTTTCAGACACCTTCTGATGTATATCCAGTACTACTAAAGGCAGCACCATCTCCTTGACGTCTATCTGATCAACGGTGCGTTTCCCTTGATGGAAATGTACAGGAGCGTCAACATGGGTGCCCCATTTCCCTACAATGCTGAACTTCTGGGCCAAAAAGCCTGAGGTGCTGAAGTTGAAGACCGTCTCTACACTCTCATTGGGAAAGCCCTCCCAATGAGGTATTCCCGGTCTGAAGCTATGGGTCAGGTCTACATAATCCTTTGATTTCAATAGATCAAAAACCTGCCACAGAGATGGATTTCCGAGAGAAGAATTGTCTTTTGAGTCTTCTGCCCCTTGGTAAGCATTAGGGTCGGACGGTTCATTCAAACCCGCCGACAAGGGGAGCAGCAGCAATAATACAATAATAGAAATCGACCGGATGCATACAATCAAAATGTGTTTGAACGATTTTCTCATAACCTTATGACCGGTCCCAGAGCTTCATCTATCTTCATTCAATCTGATTGCGAGAGCTTTCGCAGTGATTTTCAGTATCGTTCTATTCTTTTATAAATTTTCCTGCAAATGTGCTATGATTTAACGGGATAATAGCTTGCTTCTACTGAAGCGGATCTTTGGCCCAAAGATGGGGCTCAAGCCTGCCTGTCGAGCAATGTCGATCGTCCTTTCAAAAACAGTTGCCGAAACATGGAACATGGGCTCAACAACCAGCAGCTTTCCTTTGGGCTTGAGCATGGAGGATATCTCCTTCAGGAAGGCTTTTGCATTGGGCACTTCATGAACCATGTAAAAAGCCAGAGCAAAATCAACCTTCTCAGATAAGCCGATCCGGTCCGGACCGCTCTTATGTGTGACTATTCTTGATTCCAGTCCCTGCTGGGCCGCTTTTTTCCTCACGATTTGGAGCATTTCCTCCTGAACGTCAACGGCTATGACTTTTCCCGATTCGCCTACCATCTTTGCCATAGCAATAGAAAAAGTACCTGGCCCGCATCCAAGATCGAGAACGGTCTGTCCTGGTTCAATATATTCACCCATGATTTTTTGTGGATTATGGATGATTCTACGAATTGGGTTGTCCAAAGCGAAGGCAATCTTCCAGGAACAGATGTGTGATGTTTCGCTCATTTTAGGACCTCATGGTGGATATGCATCTCTCGCATGGCACATACTCGTTCTTGTGGATAAAGGTGGTGTACCACTACATGGCATCCGGAGTTCTAATCTAAATGAGATCGGCTTGGGGCATTATCATGGCGTCAGGAAGATAAGCAAGGAACTGAAAGAAAGATCGGCAAAGGCATTGGTCTGAATCATTGTCTGGGATTAATTATGAGAAATTCGTGGATCCTACTTATCCTTACATTTGTGTTTATGTCAAGTTCAGCTCAAGCAACATTGGCGAATTGCCCGGCTTGTATGGGAGAACAACCTGATTGGGCACAAAGCGCTACTGCATTTTTGGAAGGAACGCCCATGCAAGACACACCATCCACTCTGAGCGGGCCAGAGCAGGCTAGACTACTAAATGCACAAATCGATGCAAGGAAAAAAGCAAGTCAAGCTTCAAATACGGCAGGTAATACAACCGTAAAGCCGATGCATAGTTCGACTGCATTGTTCGACATTGACCTGTTTGACATACGCGCTGTGCCCAATCCCGCATATTTCAATGATGAGGTCAAAATAATAGCAGTTTTCGGGAATGCCAGCTCTAACTTAACAACTCCGGATAACCCATCGAAAATAATAGATCTGACCCATCTTACGATCTATGCCGACATCAGGAACTCAGCAGGATTAGATGTTGGCAAGGTTAATCTGAGACCATCATCTGAGAATGGATATTCCGGAATCTGGAATGCCAGTGTAGAATCAGACATCTATAATGCAACAATCGAGGCATCTGGCCCCGACGGATCAAAGACGTTTAATGACGCCCTGCAAATAGCAGTAATCCGGTAGGCATTGCTTGTAACGAAAGTCAAACGGCGGCGGCACACCCCGATGCAAGCATCGGGGCATTCAAGGCGACGCCGCTGGTTTATCCGAAATCGATAAGCTTTAATTGAGCAGGGTTACGATTCAATTTTCCACATCAGAGACGATCTCAAAGCCCTCTCTTTTCCAGCCCGCTATCCCGCCGGCAAGATCGTAAATCTCCCGAAATCCCAACGATTTCATGAGCGCTGCCGCCCGCCCCGATCTAACACCGGTGCGACAGTAAACCAGATAAGCATTGCCGCGATCGAGCACTGCCAGCTCATCGGCAAACGAGGTGGATCTGAAGTCCAGATTAATTGAGCCGTTCAGGTGTCCGGAGCGGTATTCCTGCAAAGTTCTCACATCCAGGATCACCAGGCATCTTCTATCGGAAGAAGTATCCCCGTACTGCGGGCCGGAGAGCCGCTCGATAAGATCCCGGCATTCGGAAGGACATAGCTGTTTGACGATGCATTCTTCTGCATCGGCAGGATGCTCCACATTTGTAGGGGTAGTCTGCTCCAATTTTTCTGACATCTTCTACACCCGCCAGATCTCCCTGGAGAGAAGGGTCAGCCTCTCCGGCCCATTGGGTCCGACGAGGAAGGTGTCCTCGATTCCCACCACGCCTTCTCCTGGATAGATCATCTTCGGCTCTACGGCAATGGTCATGTTCTCCACAATCTCGTGGTCCACGGGACCGATTACCGGATACTCATCTATTTGCAGCCCCACGCCGTGTCCCACAAATCCGGCTTTGCTGCCAGGGGGGCCACCCAGGAAATCTTGATAGCCCAGCTTGAGGCCTTCCGCCAGAGAGAGGTCCCAGATCTCGCGGCTCAACTTGCCGGGGTGAAGCTCGCTGGCAATGACTTCTTCGATTCGCAGGGCGGCATGGTGCGCCTCCTCCAATTTTGACGGCAGCTTTCCTAAGGAGAATATGCGCGTCTCATCGGCGATGTAGCCGTTGTAGCATCCGGCATAGTCCACCAGCACAGGCTCATTGCGCCTGATCCTGGCAAACCCGGGCCCTTGAGCAAAGAAAAGGGACATGCCCCTTCCGCCCGTGGGAGAGGATACGCTGCTTGGTATTGCGGCACCTGCGCCTGCCATGAGATGGCCCATGGGTAGATTCTGATTGAACCGTCTAAATGTTACCTTGCCCTGATGGCCCAGGAGCCTCATGGTGCCCTCCACAACGACGGCCAGATCAATCTCCCGCATGCCCTCTTTGAGGTTGTCTGCGACAGAGGCGATTCCCTTATCCAAAATCCTTGCAGCCTCGCGAATGAGCCGGATCTCAAAATCAGACTTCACGGAGCGAATGTGCTTGATATCCTCAGAGATATCGGAAAATTGGACATCCTCATCTAAAGCCTTTGCCAGCCGGGCATAATTATTGTAAGGAAGCACATCCGTTTCCAGGCCGATTCTCGCACCGGCCGGTAGATCCAGATCTGTTTTGAGGAATTTAAGACTCTTTTGCGGCTGCACGGGGAGGGGTGATTCCTGCCTGGCCCTCTCCAGGTTTTTTTTAATCATGAGGGTTGGCAGACCGTCCCTGGGAATGTAGATTAAACCTTCCTGAGCTGTGCCTGAGAAATAGCCCAGGTCCGTGGATTCAAACAATATGGCACCGGTCAAATCACCCATCCGGTCTTGCAGCCTCTTTATCCTGGCATCGATCTCTGAGCAGGGATGTAAAACGTACTCCATTTATTCCACCTTTTCAAGATACCTTGATGCGAGCTCTTCAGTGGCTATTTTCATGGCTTCCGATTTCCTCTTCCAGGTCCCAAAGGTATCTTCTCAAAATCGTTGTTCTTCCTGCCGCAAGCTTTTTTCCGCTCTTTGTATGCATGCCAAATTCCAGTTTTAGCAGCTTTTTGTAGAAATGATCTAGATTCCATTTCGCGTCATCAGGCTCTCTGGCCCTGCAGAAGGGATCGTCAGGATTGTAAAGCTCTCTTCCCAGTGCTCCTCCCGTGAGAAATACCCGGGCAATTCCAATGGCCCCAATGGCATCCAGCCGGTCGGCATCCTGAAGTATCCTGGCCTCCAGAGTAACCGGAACAATTTTTCCGGAAAAGCGGTGCACATCGACGGCATAGAGCACCTTTTCTCTTGCTTCCTCTTCCAGCCCGATCGACACCAGAAATGCCTCCACTGACCTTTTGCCCTGGCCCACAGACTCTCCTTGCTTCGAGGTATGCTTTTTTTCCGATCCCACATCATGCAGCAGCGCGGCCAGGAGCAGAACCTGCATATCTGCGCCTTCTTCCCTGCCAATGATCGTGGCATTTTTGTAAACACGCAGGATGTGCGAGAAATCATGGGCGGGATCGGCTCCCAGGTACATGGGCCGAATTTCGCTTATCCAGGATTCTGGATCAAATGAATACAAGGATATCGCCGCCTTATTTTGCATAGAATCTAAGAAGCTCTTTTATCCCTTCTTCCAGGTCGTATCTTGCCTTAAACCCGAGCACTTTTTCGGTCTTCGCAGTGTCGGAAAGGGTATGCTGGACATAATTCTTAATGGGATTCACCACGTGTTGCGCTTTCATGGTCAATCCCATGTTCTTGTTCAAAATCTCTACCGTTTGGTTGAAGGTGTAAGCTTTTCCGGTTTGCATATTGTCCAGGACCACAATATCTTCGCCAACTTTTAAGAGTTCCTCAACAAGGTTGGAGCCGATAAATCCTGCGCCGCCTGTAATCAGTGTGCTCATAATTATCTGTTTCTCAAAATTCGCGATCTCCTATATCTGTCTGTCGAAACTCCACAGGGCGCACTGGCCCGGAAATCTTGATGCGCTATCAACCCACATAAACCCTCTCCGCCTTGTTGCAGATCTCCTCCCAGTCATACTTCCTGGCCTCTTCTATGCACCGCCCTCGCATTTTTTCTTTCTTTTGCAGCATGCGGCAAATTGACCCGGCTAAAGCCTGCTCGGTTGGCTGGCAAACTGCGCCCGTCTCCTTCGTGACCAGATCCATCACCGCATTCATTCTGTGCTCTACGGTAACCACAGGAAGCCCGCAGGCATTCGCCTCCAGAGCCGCCATGCCAAAGCCCTCTCTGCTGGAAGGTGTTGCAAAGACGCGCGAGGATTTCATGAGGGAAAGTGCATCATTGTAGTCTTCCAGAAAGCCCAGGAACAGCACATTTTTTCCCAGTTCCAGCTCGGATACCAGGGACTTCAGCGTTCCCATCTCCGGGCCATCGCCCACTATCATGGCCTTCACATCCGGGACATCCATTTTCACAGTCTTCAATGCCTTGATGAGCAGATCTACGTTCTTGTGCTCGACCAGCCTTCCCACGTAGATGACATCCGACTGCTTGGCCGACGGAGGAACCCGATTTATTTTCTGCCAATCAATGCCGTTGGGCACAACCTGAACCTCTTTTGCCCCCAGGCTCAAAAGCTCTCTTTGGGTTCTCACCGACACTGCAATGTTCTTTTCCGTTAACCGGGCGGCAGCCCACTCGACGATTTGGCCGGCCCTGCCTTTCTCTCCCAGGTACTCGCGCCAGTAATCGCCCCACACCTCATGCCAGGTGATGAAGAGCTTCTGTCTTTTGAGGCTGGAGATCAGCTTTGCCGAAAAGCAGGATAGGTAAGGGAAATTCTGGCAGTCCATCACATCGCAGTCGGCGCGAATGGTGAGAAGCTTGCCCGCGAAAAAAGCGGCCTCGTAGATAGACCTCTTGCCGCTGACATAAAGGGGCATGGGCGGGCAGATGCCGTGCAGGTGTACGTTGTCTTTGTGGATCTCATTCTCTCCCGTCCACCATTTCATGCCGTAGCAGTGCACCTCATGCCCTCGCTTTGCCAGCCGGCGGGAGAGTTCATAGATCCTTTTTTCCGCTCCCCCCTTCACCCATGGGTAGACGGCGTCGTAAACATAGGCGATCTTCATCGAGTCTCTAATCCTGCGACCCGTTATTATGAACATAGCGGAGACTGACGGTCTGAATCTTCAGGGTGGAAAAGATCGAGGATGACAGTCCGACCGAAACACAAGTTAGGACCTCTTGCTTTTTGGTCTATTCACACAGGCAGGAGGAACGAACAGAGCACTCCGGACTACTGTCGCAAGCTTAGGACCAATTCCCGGGCAATCGTCCAGGTATGTGTCCGGCTTTTTTGGAACCAATGAGACATAGAATTTTTCCAGGATTCTATTGGCTCTTGCGGGGCCCAGCCCTTTTCCACATAGTATGGACAGCCCTACAGCTTGCCTCTCACCAACCGCCGGTTTCGGTCGAAAGACACAAATATCGCCGCCCTGCAGGATCTTTTGGACACTATGAAGCATTCGCCGCCAGGGATCGATCTTGAGCCGCCATATCTGAATATTCATGCCGATGCAGTTGGCCTCAAAGTCTTCCAGCATGGAAATATACTCGGTGATCTTATCCTCTGCTTCTTGACCTCTGATGCCTCTACTGTAAACGACATTGTTGACGGCCTGAACAACATTGTCATCATCGCCGAGTACTATGATGATAAGGGGATCTTGTAGCTCCCGGCCGGCGAGGATTTGCCGGTAGAGGTGGCCGCTTTGGTTGATAATCGAGGCTACGTAGTCGCTCTGGGGTTCACCGATCCTTGTGAAGTCCTTCAGCTCTACATTGATGGTCTTACCTTCCCACTGGAAACAGAGGTCAAAGGGACAATCCTTGGGATCGGCCAGGAAGAAATGATCGTCTTTAAGGATGGCAGCCTTGATTTTTTTCGCTCTGGCTCGATGGGCTTCATTGGTATCCAGGGAAACGCGTATGCGGGAGATTGGCACCATATTTTCTGCCAACAGTTTTTATTTGTTTAGAATTGGCGGCCTTTGGATATATAGCAAAGTAGCGCGGGGAGAAAGTGTTCTGGTGCAAAAAGAAACATAATCACACGTCTGCGCTCTAGCAACTTGTCGGCGGCTGCCCGGCCAGAGGTCAGGATCGGTAGCGTTGCTGGGCCAGGTTGTGGTTCAGTCAGGGCGCGCGAGATTCACTTATGCTATAGATTTCGCGAAAGCTAGATGTACACAGACAGACATTGTTTAGTCCTGAGCAGTTGGGGCTGATTAGCTTTGAGCCTGATGAGGGGTGTGAGTGGCAAGGATGCCGTTAAGGTCTTTGTCATGGCTGGCGATGTTGTGCGTCAGGGCAAAGGCGACCGTAGTAAATATCAAGATGCCAAATGGCCAGCTCACTATTCCCGTATCCGGAGATCTCAAGATAGGTCTCCTCAAATAGGCAATAAGAAAAGCTGGGCTGGATGAGGAGGATTTCCTGAAACTCTTAAAAGGTGATTGACTATGGATTATACAATTTTGATACATCAGGCTGAGGAAGGCGGCATCTGGTCCGAGGTCCCGGCTCTGCCTGGCTGCTATTCGCAAGGAGAAACCATCGATGAAACCTTGAGAAATAGCAAAGAGGCCATAGAGGTCCATCTGCTGGTCTTGAAAGAGGACATGGTTGCAGCTCCTGTTGAAGAGAGCCTTTTCATAGGCAGGGTCCAGGTAGAAGTAGCATAGAGACTGCTCTTAAGATCTATGCATTTGATTTTCAAGGTCTTGCATAAAATCGTGCATTAAAAACGATTCAGCTCCCCCAGCTTATCTGGCCTGCCCATCAGCTCTGTTCCCACCAGCAGCGCGTCCGCACCTGCCTGCATCATGCGCAGTGCATCATCTCTCGTATGCACACCGCTCTCCGCCACCAGGAAGACTCCGGCCTCCTTCGCCCGCGGTGCTAGCCGCTCGAATGTTCCCAGGTCCACTTCCAGAGTATTCAGGTTGCGGTTATTGATGCCGATGATCCGGGCATCGGTCTTCAGCGCCGCTTCCAGCTCTTCTTCGGTATGGACCTCCACCAGAGGCTCCATGCCTAAGGCCCTGGCCGCCTCCACAAATCGGTTTAGATCGATGCCCAGCGCGGCTATGAGCAGCACCAGATCAGCCTGCACCTCGGAAAGCTGCCTTTCCTCGAAAATGAAGTCCTTTCTTAAGACCGGCAGCCCGGCTCTGCGAGCGATCCAAACGTTTTCGAGAGCGCCTTTGAAGTGAGTGGGCTCGGTCAAAACCGAGATGGCGCAGGCGTTGTTTTCCGAGTAAGCCCCGGCATAGGCCGCCACCTCTTCAGGAGCTAAAGCCCTTCCAACCACCTTGGGCTTGATCTCGGCAATAATGGGAATTATGCCGCGGCTCTTCAGGGATTGAGCGGAGACGATCAGATCCCATCGCTCGGCCTTCGGCCAGGGGGCCGCAGCCGCAAAGCCCCGCTCCCGAGAAGCGGCCAGGATTCCATCGATTAGTGAATGCATGCTACCACATCCTCGATCCAGTTGCTGATCAGCTTCTTGCCGGAGGGCGTGAGCACCGACTCGGGATGAAACTGCAGACCTGAGTGGGGCCGGCTCCGATGTCGTACGCCCATGATGATACCGTCTGCGGTCTTTGCTGAGACCTCCAGCGGCGGAGCCAACCGTTCGATGGCCAGGGAATGATACCGACCACCAACGATCGGATTTTCCAGACCCCGGAAAAGGCCCAGTCCATCGTGCTCTATTTGCGAGGTCTTGCCGTGCAGTGGCCTGGTGTGGGAGATAGTGCCGCCGTAAGCTATGTTCATGGCCTGGTGGCCCAGACAAACACCCAGGATGGGTGTGCCCCCAAACTGCTTGATAATCTCCAGGCAGTTGCCGATGTCCCGCTCGTTGGCCGGATGGCCCGGTCCGGGTGATATTACGATTCCCCTGGGCTCTATGGCTGCTACCTCCGCCAATGTTATGCGATTGGAACGGACAGCCGTCTCCGGGTAAAATTGGGAGACATAGTCCACCAAATTCCATACAAAGGAGTCCTGGTTGTCCACAAAGAGAATCGGTCGAGGCGTGGGGCGGTTTTCTGGGGTCATACCGCCACTCCCAAAGCCCTCTTCATGGCCGCCATCTTCCGCTCTGTCTCCTGGTATTCCTTCTCTGGATCGGAGTCCGCTACTATCCCCGCCCCGGCCTGCACCGTAGCCACTTTGTCCTTGACCAGAACGCTTCTGATGGCTATGGCAAAGTCGGAGCTGCCGTCTATGGAAAAGTAGCCTATGCCGCCTCCGTAGATGCCGCGCGCCGCCTGCTCGAGGTCATCGATGATCTCCATGGCTCGCAGCTTGGGCGCTCCGGAGAGCGTTCCTGCCGGAAAGGCCGCCCGGGCCGCATCGAACTGGTCGCACTCTTCTCTCAGCTCTCCGGAGACGGTGGTCTCAATGTGCTGCACGTGAGAGTACTTGAGCACGGACATGAAATCGTCTACCATAACCGTGCCGGAGCGGCAGACGGATCGCACATCGTTTCGGCCCAGGTCCACCAGCATGACATGCTCTGCCCTCTCCTTCTCGTCTGCCAGCATTATTTTGGCGTACTTGTCGTCCTCTTCTCGCGTCCTTCCCCGGGGACAGGTCCCGGCAATGGGATTGACCCTGAGCTTGCGGTCATAGGTATTGAAGAGGGTCTCCGGCGAAGCCCCCACAATGGCCAGGTCGCCAAACTCGAAGAGATAGGTGTAGGGGCTGGGATTGATGCTGCGTAGCTTCCGGTAGAGCTTGACGGGATCCGGGCACTCAATTCTGGTCGACCGGGCTAAAACTATCTGGAATATGTCCCCGTCCAGAATGTGCTCCTTTGCTTTTCGCACGGAATCTTCATACTGCTGCTGCCCTCCGACCGAGAGAACCCGGCCTGACACAAACGGGTCGTCGGCCTGATCGTAGTCTGGGTCGATTCCACCAATGGTCTCGATCAGGTTGACCTTGGGGCCGGGCAGAATGGGGGCTATGGTGAAGTAGACCTTGCGGGTGAGGTGATCGAAGATGAAAGTGCTCTCTGCCAGGCCGAGCTTGGCATCGGGTGTATCTGAGGTAGAGATTCTGCCCAGGCGCTCTTTAACCAGATCATAGGCCAGATATCCTATCCCTCCTCCGGTGAAGACCTGTCTGCCAAAGCTGTTGGGCATGCCCCGGCTACAAGGGATGGCCGCCCGCAGGGCATCAAAGAGATCATAGCCCTCCTTTATTGGCCCTTGCAGAATGGAGCCCTTCTTTTCCACCTCCACGCACTCGGCTAGCCTCTCTTCGATGGGTCCCATGCCACTGTTGAAAAACTCCATTTGCAGGAAGCGGTTCTTCACGGTAACCACCGCGGAAGGGTCGGCTCCCACGAAGGAGAACCTGGCCTTTTGGCCCGACTTTTCCACCGACTCCAGCAGATAAGGATACCTGCGGCTTCGCAGAGCCAGGTAAAGGGAGAGAGGAGCGTCCACGCTCACCTTATCGGTCACGTCCACATACACTGGTTCTATTGGGGACGAGGACATGATCTCACCTCTCTGACAAAGGAAAAAATCTTTTGCGGGTCCTTCTTGCCGCATGTCTCCAGGCCGCTGGAGGCATCCACAGCATAGGGCCTGACCTTTTCGATGGCATCAGCCACATTGGCGGGGTTAAGGCCGCCCGCCAGGATCACCGGCACCTTCAGGCTTTCGACTATGGCGGCGCTTTTGTTCCAGTCATGAACGTTTCCAGTTCCCCCCAGCTTTCCCTGGGCAACGCTGTCCAGCAGAACGGCATCGGCACTTACTGCATACTTTTGGATCTCAAATAGGCTCGAACCTGCGGCTACCGCCGCCACCAGCTTCTGAGAAACTCTGCCCTTCAGCTCCGCCAGATCAGAGGCGCTTAAGGAGCCATGCACCTGAAGCACATCCGCTCCGATCAGCTTCGCCAGCTGCACAGCCCCCTCGACATCCTCCGGTGCGATCACAGCCACGCTCTTGGTGAATAGCGGCACCAGTTTTATCAGATCTGCCGCATCTTTTGCAGAGAGGCGGTGTCGAGACGAATCGATCTCCACAACAAATCCAACCGCGTCCGCTCCGGCAAAGATCGCTTGCAAGAGCTCGGTGCGGTTCATGATTCCGCAGACCTTAATTCTCGTCACAAAAACCGCTCCAGCTTTTTTGCGTCGCCGTTCATCTCCACCATTCTTTGCAGGACCTGCAGGGCTTTTCCCGAGTCGATGGCCTCTTCTGCCATTTTGGCACCTTCTTTTAGAGTAGGGGCCCGGCCGGAGACGTAGACGGCTGCCCCGCCGTTCATGGCGATGATATCACGGGCAGGTGACCTTTCCCCTTTCATAACCGCTACCAGCTTTCTGGCATTATCCTCGGGCAATCCTCCTGCGATATCCTGCGGCCTGGCCAGGGGATATCCCAGGTCCAGGGGCATAAGGCAGTAGCTTTTTACCATTCCGTCTTTCAGCTCCGAGACCTTTGTCTCGCCGGTGTTGGTGATCTCGTCCATGCCCATGCCGTGCACCACCAGGGCCCTCTCTGTGCCCAGCATCAGCAAAACCCTGGCCAGCTTCTCGCATAGTTTTGGGTCGTAGACGCCCATCACCTGCGCTTTGGCTCCGGCGGGATTGGTCAGAGGCCCCAGGATGTTAAAGACGGTGCGTAGTCCCAATTCGCGCCGGACAGCAGCTACGCGCTTCATGGCCGGATGGAAGACGGGGGCCAGCATGAATCCGATGCCAAGGGTCTCAATCATGGCCGCCACCGCTTCGGGCAGAGGACTGATGTTGACGCCCAATTCCAAGAGCACGTTGGCGCTGCCGCATTTCGAGCTCACGGCATAGTTTCCGTGCTTGGCCACAGGCACGCCGCAGGCGGCGGAGACGATGGCAGCAGCCGTGCTCACGTTGATGGTGTTGGAGGCATCACCTCCTGTGCCGCAGGTATCCACCAGGGCGCCTTTGACCTTGGGGCGGATGCAAACCGCGGTGTCACGCATCTTCCTGGCAAAGCCTGCGATCTCCGGGATGGATTCGCCTTTCATGCGTAGTGCAATCAGCAGAGCGCCGATCTGGGCATCTGTGGCACTGCTGAAGATCTCACCCATGAGTGCCTCTGCCTCCTCCATGGAAAGGTGGTGCCCTTCCAAGATCTTTTGAAGATAACTCAAAGTAATCACCAGATCAAATGTGTAACATTGTACTATAGTGAGTTAAAAAGTACATTATATTTATAGGTTGTGCATTGTAGACCAAATAACGACTTTGATAGTAGAATTAGTAGAAGATGAATAAATTAAAAATAGATAAAACATTTTTAATAACAAAATAGAAAAAAAAGAACTACCACTTGCCGGATTCAATGACATTAAGCTTGTCGAGGACCTGAGCGATGGCCTGCTGGCTTAACTTATTCTTCCGGCAAATCTTCAAGACGCGAGACAGTTCGGTATTCTCGTCCGTTCCCGTGAGTTGCGAGGCATACAGTTCTGCAGCATCAAGGCCTTTCTCCAGCACGATTTTTTTGGTATCTGCAACTATCTGTCCGGTTATGCAGGCCTTGGCAGCGCCAATCTCCTCGATGGCCTTTCCCATATTTTCCAATTCTTTTGAGCTAAGCATGCGTCCTTTCTCGTTGCCCTTTTCCTGACCCTGATTTTTTATCGGGATTGTCTTTCCGATCCCTCGTCTTCTCTTCTTCGAGGTCGGATAAATCAGCTCCGCACATGGCCTGCATTTTCCTTTCAGCCCCTATAAAAATGCGAGGGCATTTCGGCCACCGCAAAACCTATTATCCCAGGGATAATTTCAGTTAAACATGGCGAATCTCAATGTGGCGATCCTGGGGTCCCTGGACTACGGCAAAGAGCTGGGCAAGAAGGGCACGGCCAGCGATCTTACCTTTTACAACCTGAAAAAGGGACAGAACACCGTCACCTTCATAGAGCCGTCCCGCTACCCGGAGAAGCTTGCGCCCCTCTTCTACGCCGTTTCCATGGCCCAGAAGGCCCTGCTCATTGTAGACCAGATTAATCCCGCCTTCGGAGAGTCGGTCATCATGCTGGACTCGGTAGGCGTTAAAGAGGGCATTGTGGTCCTGAAGAACTACCTCTCCCGCGAGCAGATCGCCCCTTTCATCAAGGGCACGGTGGTGGATGGCTATGAGTTCCTGGAAGACGACAAGAACGTCCTGCGTGAAAGGCTTTTGCTGGATGTGGGCAAGATGGATTCGCCCCAGAATGCAGAGACGGGATCCTTACCGGTCGATCATTTCTTCAATGTGCGCGGCATCGGCACGGTGGTCCTGGGGTGTGTGGCGGAAGGGAGCATCAAGAAGCATGACGTTCTCCGGGTATTGCCGGGAGAGAAGACGGCCCAGGTGCGCTCCATCCAAAAGCATGATGAGGACTTTGATACGGCAGGCATTGGCGAGAGGACGGGCATAGCCCTCAAGGGCATCGAGGTAGAAGACCTGGATCGTGGAACCATTCTCACCAACGATAAATCCATCAAGCAAGTATCTTCCCTGACCGCCAAAGTGCATGTAGTCAAATACTGGCCCGCGCCACTAAAAGAGGGGATGGTGATGCACATCGGCCACTGGATGCAGTACGTCCCGGCAAGAGTCGAGGCCGTATCAGTTGAGGGTGATTGGCATAACGTGGTTCTGAAAATCAAGCTGGACAAGATGCTGGTTTACCGGTCGGGGGCAAAGGCGGTTCTCATTTATCCCGAGGGCGGCAAGCTGAGAGTGGTGGGTACGATAGACTTGCCGTAAGAAGAACTGTTCATCTAATTTTTGAAATGCATATTATCCTGGCAAAAATTAATATCCAAGCAAGTCAAAGTCATTTTCAAGGCGTGATATGAACAATAAACACAATATAATTCTAAAAGCCGCTGCATTAGTAATGGTATTAATCGGCTTGCTGGCCATGTTAGTAGCCTGGCAACTTATGCTGGTCTCAGGTATTCACAACTCGACCGTCGTGGTACTGGAGATGGGCGGAGTTGTGGTCTGCATGGTTGGATACTTCCTATGGCGACGCGTTAAGGGCTTAGAAAATGATGCAAAGAGGCAAATTCAGGCAGCACAATCTGCAGCAAAAGAAGATCTTCAAGAATAAAGCAGCATGACGGAGACTAAACAGATCCTATTTTCACATGTTTATTCATCCAAGCCAAAAGACCGGCTCTTCGCTATTTCCAATTACTATGTTTTTGGTTATAACCTAGCGGCTAACAACGTTTCCACCACCGTAGACACAAAGCGCACGGAGGACTCACAGAGGCTTTTTACTACTATTACACACTCGAAACAACGCGGAACCAAAAGATCCGGATAATCAAGAGCTTCTTTTCTAATATTATTATAATATTTGCCAAGAACCAATATTAAGATACGTTAAATGAACATTAAATAAAAAAGGTGTCTCTTGAGCCTTTAATTAAAGCCCAAGAGTGGGGTTGATCCCCAATACGAATACTACTACGAAGTATATGGCGTTCAATACCAATCCGAATGGTACACCCAACTTTGCCCACTCGCTGCTGGTGATGCCCAGCTTTCCGGCAGAGATGATGTTGGGGATGTTGCCGGGGATGAGCATGCCGCCGGAGATGAGCAGACCGTAGAGTGCAGCGTTAATCTGCTTCTGGGTCAGAGCCTTGGATATCTCAGCTGCGGTCAATGTAGCATTATCCAGGATGGCGGAGATCATGTTCACCCAGAAGAGCACATAATCTGGGATCTTGGTGAAGTACTTGAATATGAGTACCTCCATTCCCGCGCCCAATAGGAAGAGTGCCGCCACGAAGGCATAAACCTTGAGGGTTCTTATGACAACCTCCTTGACGCTGCCCTCTTCGTCGCCCTCGCCCATTCTCTCCACCTTGCCGGTTGTCGGCTTGATGTAGTACATGGAAAAGATCGAGCAGAGTAAGACACCCAGGATGATCAGTATGCCTAGCTGGTCCATGAGGTACCAGAAGCCAGCGTTACCGGGGCCGCCTACATACATGGGCGCACCTTGTAATTTAGTGATGGCGATGGTAGACAGGGGCTCGCCCAGGGGGGTGAGCACTGCGCCTAGACCAATGGCAAAACAGGCGATGATCACATAGTTGATCTTGTTCTTTCTGTCCAGTGGCAGGGTATTGGCGATCTCGCAGAGGAAGAGCGCAGAGATGATGGCCGTGATGACGGAGCATACCAGTCCCAGAACAAAGGTGGAGACAAATATGATTACGCCCAGGTTCATCTTCTTGACCAGGCCGCCCATGAAGTTCTTGAAGGCTTTCTGGCCGTAGAGGAATATGAATCCCGCGATCAATACTGCAGGTACAATGCCCTTGATTACCGGCTCTTCTGCTGCCAACGTGATCAGGTCTATTGTCCACTTGCTGGTCACAGTGACCGCAGCCGCGCCCATTATAAATAGAAATACTTCCAAATTCTGTTCAACTATCTTAACTTTAAAGGGGAATATCAAAACTAGCAGGGCTATAAATGCCAATGCTATATCTACTTGGGTTACAACTTCACCCAATACAGTAACCATTAGACCACCTCGTTTCTATTAATCCTACATCCACTCTCCCGAGGGAGAGTTTGCTAGTCGGATGCTCTTCCAATATTAAACGCTTTTGGCTTTTATTTTGGCGATTAAACTGGCCTTAATCGTGATAATTCGTATTGATTTGAGTTTTAATGGTTCAAACGGAATTAAGGTGAATTCTTGATGCATTTTACGTAGATCCTGTAGCCCAGGAGATTGAGACCTGGCCGTCCGGGCAGTACCTTGCGCTCCAGAAAGCGAGAGAGCCTCTCCTGGAAATAGCAGGGATCAATGATCGGTCGCCAACGGCTCAGGAAGAGGTAGCCCTGGCAGGGCTTGAAGTCAAAGCCGCGGCAAGCGAGGACCGCAAAGCCCGCGTCTTCCAGTGCTCTTTGAAACTCCGCAGGCGAGACGTATTCGGGCGGATTTATCGATTCCCGAAAGAGATGTTTTCTGATCAGGGTATAGTGGGAGATACGGGAAAAGAAGTCCACTACCAGCACACCTTCAGGTTTTAAAACGCGATAGAATTCTTGCAAGGCGCTTTCTGCCGCATGGGAGTTAGGCAAGCAGGTCAGAACACCGCTGCTTACCACCCGCTCGAAGGACTGATCCCGGAAGGGGAGACTGGTCACCGAGCCCTGCAAAAATCCGGCCCGGTCATCGCTCTTCGCTCTATGGACCGCCCGGCCCAGCATGTTGCCGGAGAAATCCATGCCGATGATCTGCAAGGCCGCTCTATTCGCCACAGCTATTCCTTTTTCGTTTTTCAGGGATCGCATGAGCAGGTTGCCGTTGCCGCATCCTGCATCCAGGACCCTGCCCTCTGCCCCGGAAAAACAGAACCTTGCTGCCTCATCTTCGAAATCGCCCATCATCTTTAATATGAAATCCGGCGTGTCGTCGGGCAGGTCGCGCGCCAGCTTGAGGTCCATCTCTTCTTTGCCCCTCTTCTGGCCTTCCCAAAAATCCAGTTCCTCCTTTTGCAGGTGGCAGTCCATCTCTAAGGCAACTCCTCCCTTACTTTAAGAAAATTTGAATGCTTGGCTCAAGGTCGATTCACCCAAAGCCATGAGGCGACCGTTGTGAGGTGAGACTTATTAATAGTTTGCCGGTTGATAGAGTGTGGCTGTTAAAAAGTCGCAAAAAAAAAGATGATCTGCAAGAGAGACGGGAGGGATCTATGATATCTAGCGTTCTTGTCATGGTGGCATACTTTGTGCTTTTTGCCCTTGTACACAGCTTCCTTGCCGATCCTAGATTCAAGAGCCGGGCCAAAATGGTCTTCGGTGAAACCTTTGATCGCTGGCAGCGGCTTGCTTACAATCTGCTAGCTCAGCTCATGATGCTGCCCTTCCTCTTAATCATGATCTTCCTGCCTGACAAAATTCTCTACGCCGTCCCCGTGCCCTGGAGCTGGCTTATGGCAGGAGGCCAGATCTTGGCAGTCTCAGCGTTGCTGCAGACGATTCGCCAGACGGGCGTCTCCTATTTCCTTGGCCTGTCCCAATTGCGAGGTGAAAGTGATGCATCGAGCACAAAGGGAGAGCTGGTGATAGAGGGCTTTTACCGCTATATCAGACATCCTCTCTACTTCTTTTCCGCTCTTTTCCTCTGGCTCACTCCTACCATGACTGAGAATCTGCTGGCCTTCAACATCCTGGCCACGATCTACTTTTACCTGGGTGCCCGGCACGAGGAGAGATCTCTGCAAGAGGAGTTCGGACAGGAGTACGAGGAGTACCAGAAAGCTGTGCCCATGTTCCTGCCAAGATTAAAATGCAAATGCAAATAATTGATAATATCCAAATCATCATAGCCTAACAAAATGGATGGATTAAATGACAGATGATAGCTCAATGCTCTCGAAAAAGAAAAAAGAACCAGTTCAGAGGAATTTTGGCTTATCCTTGGGCATTCTTGCCCTGGCCATGCTACTGTTAGCACTCATTTTCTATGCGCCGCCCACTATGGCAGCCGAAAGCGGCGCCCCCATTCCACCGGAGAGGTTCTCCGATGATTTCTACAAGGTCTACGGCACACCCAATCTGACCGTCTCCCTGGAGCAAACTCGCGTCTATCAAGGTGAGCAGACCTCGCTTTTTCTAACTTTGACCAACCGGGGGCGTATAACCTCTTTTCAGGTAAATGAGGAGCCCGGCGCCAATAAGAGAGAGGAGATCCTGGCCGCGCAAAAAGAGCAGGAGCTGGAAAAGCAGAGAACCGTGGCCCAGGATGTCTCGCTGCTACTTTTGGCCGAGAACGAGAGCGCCATAGACATTAAGCGGGCCGTGGCCTTCCCCGGCAGCATCCGGGAGGGGCAGACCTCCGCCCGTCTGGAGTTTCCTATTGAGGCCTACAAGAATGCCCACCCCGGCCTTTACAAGCTCTACGCAGTCGTCAATTACACCTACCAGAAGGACGTGGCTGTGAAAGGAGACGAAGATCGCCCGGAGAGCCCGGATGTGTTCTACTGGTACGATAGCCAGAGCCAGATCATTCCCCTGACCCTGACTGTGGAGCGAAGAAGCGGTGCAGAGTTTGAGGTCCTGAATGTCAGCCCCGACGCCCTATCGGCAGGCTCCCAGGATAATGTGGTCAAGATTCGCATAAAAAATGTGGGCAGTGATACTGCGCAAGATCTGGTGGCAAGGCTTCGTCCCGAGAGCGGCATTTATGTGAGCGTGGATGAGTCGCCGATAGCGGCCTTGCCGCCGCAGCAGGAGGCGGAGCTTATCTTCAAGCTGGATGTCTCCAAGGATGCCGTGCCCGGCAAGAGCTACCAGGCTAAGGTTCGCTTCGAGTTTTCCGATAGCTATCGGGATGACCTTCGCGACGAGGAGAATGCCTATCTCAAAATCGAGCCGCAGAGCACAAGCCGACCGTTGGCAGCCGTCCTTCTCTTCATTGTGCTCGCCGCAGTAATAATAGTAATAGTAGTAATAAAAAAACGGAGCAAGAGCTGAAAGTATGGCCGGGAGAGGAGCGATGAGAGAAATAGAGCCGGCAATTTCGGCGCGGTGCGTGACTAAGAGCTTCGGGCGGCAGCGGGTCCTGGACAGCCTTACCGTGGACATTCCCTCGGGCGTGACCTACTGCCTGCTCGGCCCAAACGGCTCGGGCAAGACCACCTTCATTCGCGCCATCGTGCGATTGTTGCGCTTGGACGGGGGAGATATGTCCGTGCTGGGCCGGCCCGTCTCCGAAGTTGATAAGATCTACTCCAAGATCGGCTACATGACCCAGCATAAAGCCCTCTATCCCGACCTGACGGTGCAGGAGAATATGGAGTTTTATGCCGGGCTCTACGGTCTGAAGAAGCAGCAGCGCGTGGAGAGGCTAGAGGAGCTGCTGGAAATGGTCGATCTCTTAGAGCACCGCAGCCGTCTGGCAGGAGCTCTCTCCGGCGGCATGTACCAGAGGCTCTCTTTGGCCTGCACCCTCATCCACGAGCCCGAGCTGCTATTGCTGGATGAGCCCACGGTGGGCGTCGATCCCCGGCTGCGGCAAACATTCTGGGAGTACTTCAACCGCCTGGCCGGGGAGGGCAAGACGGTGCTCATCACCACCCATCTCATGGATGAAGCGGAGAAATGCCGCATGGTGGGCTACATGCGGGCGGGAAGAATGGTGGCAGAGGGTTCGCCGGAGGAAATTCTGCACCTGGCCGGGCTGCGGCCCATTCTCAAGCTCTGGTTGGCCGAGCCGGAGAAGGACGCCGCCCAACTTCAAGCCCAGGGATATGAGATAGAAGTTGAAGATGGTGTCGTGCAGGTCCGCCTGGAGAGCCATGCCCAGATCAAGGAAGTCCTGACATCCGTCTCGCCTCTGGACATGAGGCTGGAAGAGCCCAGGCTGGAAGAGGCATTCCTGCGGCTCTCGGAGGCGGCATGAGCCGCCCGGTCGCGGGCCGCGTGGGCGTGGTGGCCCTGCGGGTGGTGCGCCAACTGAAGCGAGACCGGCGCACCATCGGCCTGATCGTCTTCGCGCCCATCGTCCTCATGATTCTCTTCGGCTATGCCCTCTCCGGGGATATGAGCGGCGTGGCTCTGGGCCTGGTGGACGCAGGCGGGCACGATGCCCTGCGGGGGCACCTGATGTCCATCCAGGACTTAGATATACTTTACCTGGGATCAGAGTCGGACGCAGAGAAGCTAATAACCGAAGGAAGGCTGGATGGAGCCGTGGTGCTGGGGGCGGAGGGGGTGCGGGTGCTATTGGACTCCAGCAGCCTGCAGATCGCGGGAGCCATCCAGGCGGCGGTGCAGGCGGGAACGGCAACGGAAAGGGCCGGCCGGGAGACGACCGGCCTGCCGAAGGGATCGGAAAGCGCGTTCGTTTCGCGCTACATCTTCGGCTATGACCTGAAGATGATGGACACGGTGGGCCCGGCCATCCTGGGCCTGGTGGTCTTCTTCTTCACTTTCATCAACGCCGCCATCGCCTTCATCCGGGAGAGATCACAAGGGACGCTGGAGAAGTTCATGGTCTCCCCCTTAAGCCGGGTGGAGATGGTATCCGGCTATGTGCTGGGCTTCTCTCTCTTCACCCTGCTACAATCAGCAACAACCCTCTTCGTAGTAACCGCCCTCTTCAAAGTGCCCCTGCGCGGCAGTGCCCTCACTGCGCTGGCCGTGGTGATCCTGCTGGGCGCGGGCGCTCTGGTCCTGGGCGCTTTCTTCTCCAACTTCGCCCGGAGCGAGTTTCAGGTGGTGCAGTTCATACCCCTCATCATCACGCCTCAAATTGTGCTCTGCGGCATCTGGTGGCCCCTGCAATCGGTGCCCGAGTTCATCCGGCCCTTCTCCTACATCCTTCCCCTCACCTATGCCGCCCATGCCCTGCGAGCGGTGATGCTGAAGGGCGCGGGAGTCGCCGATATCCTTTATCCCGACCTGCTGGCGTTGGGCATATTCTTCCTGCTCTTCTTTGCGGCGGCGACGCTCATGCTGAGAAGGGAGGTGGCATGAGATGAGGTATGATTTATGAGGACAATGGAGAACGAAAAAATCCTCTGTGCGTTCTTTGTGGTGAAAATCGTTACCCACTGGTTAGCCCAAGGTAGATCCATCAGTCCATCCGGGGCATAATATCGCTGCCTGATTTCACAAATATTATCAAGAGGATACATTGTGCCCCCAGGCCCTCAGGTCAGCTTGCTCTTCACCTTGGCGTAGAACCCCTCTCTCCCCACTTTTACAAACCTGGCCGGGGTTTTGGCCTTGCTTATGACCACCGTATCCTTGGAGGAGATGACCGTTGAGGTCTGGCCGTCCACCACCACCAGTGCCTCCTTGTCCGGCAGCTTGAGGCGAACCTCTATGACGCTGTCACCCGGAATCACCCAGGGTCGCGATGAGAGCTTGAAGGGGGCCATGGGAACGAGCACAATGGCATCCACCCGCGGATCGACGATGGGCCCGCCCGCCGACATGGCATAGGCTGTGGAGCCGGTGGAGGTGGCGATAATCACCCCGTCCGCCCGAAAGTCCTCCATGAGTGCGCCATCCACGATGATCTCAAACTCGATCATCTTGGCGGGACTGGCGGTGAGAAAGGCGATCTCATTGGTGGCGCGGGGCAGGCATACCCCATTAAGGAGCAGCTTCAGGCGCGAACGCACATCCACATCAAAGCCCGCCAGCAGGCGCGAGAGCGTCTCCACGGCGTCCTTGGGCTCCACGTCCACCAGAAAGCCCAAGGTACCCATGTTTATGCCCAAAATGGGAGCCGGATCTGCCATCTTGTGAATGGTGCGTAGAATCGTCCCGTCCCCTCCCACGGAGACTATGAAGTCCACCAACTGCCGCTCCATCTCCGCTACGGTTGTGCCCTCTCTGCCGATTTTTAGAGCAAGGTCCTCATCCACGAATATCGTGACGCCCTTCCCTTCGCTCTCTATCTGGTAGATGAGCATCTGCGCCAGCCGAATAGATTCGGGCTGCTGCCGGGAGACAAAGCCGATCTTAATGGGGCCCACCACCGATGAGTCTGAGCAGGTCAGCGTGCAAGAGGCCGTTCGAGCCGATCAGATCCTTCCTCTGCCACATATTACCGTCCAGATGAAGCGCGTCTCCCAGAGAGTCGGTCACCATTCCGCCCGCCTCTTCCAGTATGATCTTTCCTGCCGCCACATCCACCACGCGCATCATGCCCCGCAGATCCACGAAGGCATCCAGTTTTCCCGAGGCGACCAGAGCCATCTCCAGGGCGGTGCTTCCCAGGGTGCGAATACGGCGCACAGTGTCGCCGATGGCCGCCATCCTGCCGGTATGGGGGCGCAGGGTGTAAGCGGAGATGCTGAAGTGAGAGAGGTCGGATTGGGTTGATACTTGCATGCGGCCGCCCGGCTTTGCATAGGCGCCCCGCCCGATTTCTGCATAATAGCTTCCGCCCCGCGCCAGATCAGAGATATATCCAAAATGAAAATCGCCCTTGCTCAGGTAAATGGAGACGGAGTAGAAGGGGATGCCGGCTATGGCGTTGAAGGTGCCGTCCAGGGGATCGAGGTGCAGGAAATAGTCGGGCTTCTCGCCGATCAAGACCTCGCCGATCTCCTCGCTAAGCACCTTAAAGCCCAGGCCAGAGGAACGCAGTGTATCGAGAACGGCATTCTCTGCGGCCCGGTCGATTTGCTTGGTGGGGGTGCCGTCCGCGCCCATCTTCACATTTTGCCCGCCTGCAGTTGTGCCGGTCATATCTTCTATGGCATCGGTCACGGCTTTAGCCGCATTATCGCACAGTATTTTTAAATCGCTGCCTTGGGGGGAAAGTCGCTCGCTCATCCTTCCCCCAAAGGCATGCCCACTATAAAAGTTTCTCACTTGAGATCAAATAGCTTTATAAAATGCTAATTTGCATCATGCTATCACGTAACAATCATGGAGGGATTCTATTTGATCATTGGTTTACCTACTGATACCTTTGTTGGAGTCATAATTGTGCCTGTAGCCATCTCACTATTGCTCTTGATATGGGCTCTGCGGTGGTGATGGGTTTGGACTTTACTGGAACCATCATAATAGTACTATATTTCGTTGGCCTGGTGGCCATCGGAGCCATAGCCTCAAAGAAGATCAAGAACTCAGAGGATTTCCTGGTAGCAGGAAGAAATCTGGGCTTTTGGACCTTTACTCTACTAATTGTGGCCAGCATCTGCAGCGGCATGACCATCCTCGGCGTTGCCGGTCTCGGTTATGCTACCGGCTGGCCCAGCATCTGGGAGCAGATCTTCGTGCCGCTCTCGGCTGCGGTCTGCATACTGTTCTTCGGAACCAAGCTGCACTCCGTCGCCTCCAGAACGGGCTACGTAACGGTGCAAGACTACTTCGCTCACCGCTTCTACAGCCCGAGAGGCATTCGCGGCACCTCGGCCATAATCGGCATTCTCATATCCATTATCTACCTGGTGGGGCAGTACGTCTCCATCAGCATGGTCCTGTCCTGGCTCTTCAAGATCCCCTATGAGTGGTCTCTAGTGATTGGCGCAGTCATCGTCATGGCCTACACCATCCTTGGCGGCCTTTACGCCATAGGCATGGCCTCCCTGGTGCAGGGGATAATGATACTGGCAGGAGTTCTGCTCGTGGGACCTGTAGTCATTTCCGCGGCGGGGGGACTGGAGCACATCAACCTGGTCCTGGCGGGCATCGATGTGAACATGACCAGTCTCTGGTATCCGCAAGCGCATCCGCCCTATGCCAAGTACGCCTTCCTGACGCCCGAGTACCTGGTGTCGTTCTTCTTCCTGCTCACTCTGGGGCTGGCGGCAGCACCGCACGTCGTGAACAACGTCCTGGCGGCCAGAGATGTAAAGTACTTCAAGTGGGCTCCTCTGGCAGCCTTCGTCATCTATGCCGTGATCATGTACCTGTGCAAGATCACCGGCTTTGCGGCAAGGTCCATGGTCAGCGAAAAAATGATCGCCCTGCCCACGGGGGTCGCCAATCCTTCCGACTACAGCTTTATTGTGGCAGCGGAGCATGTATTCCCGACCTTCTTCGCGCCGTTGGTGGCCATAATAGTATTATCCGCAGTCATGTCTACCACGGACCGGCTCATGCTGACCATCGGCAGCTACGTGAGCTGGGATGTTTACAAGCAGTTCGTCAATAAGGATGCGTCTGAGAAGTCGATCACCCTGCTCAGCCGGGTGGCCATTGGGATTTCCACAGTCATTACGCTCTATCTGGCCTGGTCCAATCCGCCCGAGCTTTTGGCCTGGCTGATCTGGATGGCCATTGGCGTGATGCTGGCCTGTTTTGTAACGCCCCTATTTGCCGGGCTGTACTGGCGGCGGGCCACGCGCGAGGGGGCTCTTGCCTCTATGATTTTGGGGCTGGTGGGGGTATTTGCCTTCAGCTACTACGCCAAATTCATCGCGCCCATGCCCATGCACCCCAGCATATACGGATTTGCGATATCGCTGGCCGCCATGATTGTGGTTAGCTTGATGACCAAAAAACCGGACGAGAAGCTACTGGATGAGACAAGCACCGGCATGTTCATCCGGGATCGCAAGAAGGCCTGAGCCGAAAAAACCGGCCGGGCGGCTTCATTGAAGAGACCGCCTGGCCTTTGGCGACGGCGCATTAGTGTAGAGTCCTGAATGTTTGGACTCTATCCGTCTTCAAGTCCTCAATATCAGCATGAGTCCCTTTATCCACTCATTCATCGCCTGTTTGGCTATGTTCATGTCGTCAAGCTCTTTCTCCTGGTGAGCTATGTACTCGTTTCGGAAAGAATAGATTCTGTCAACCGTATCCAGCAAATCCGTTTTTGCCGCATCGACAAATGCAGCCTTTACCGCAGAGAAGATCCCGCCAGGAGGCGTTTTTGGATTCTTGGCATAATCCAAGCACCACTTCAAGAGGCCCATGGGCATGACACCGTCATTCTCGATGAGCGTCCTCTTCAGGTTATTCTCTTGCCTCTTGTAAAAGCTCTGGTCGCGGGGATGAAGGACGGTGAGATCCGGCTCGAAGAAGCGCTCCCGTTTCTTGGAGTCTTCAGGAATGGACTCTTTCAGGGTGAAGATAATGAAGGACTTGGCAGCTTCATCAATGGAGCCCAGGAGAGGAGTGAAGACGGCTGCATAGGATACATCGCTCTTCTTTTCCAGGAACGTGAAGAGGGCAATGGCTTCTTGTATGCCTTTCTTGTATTTGGGTGGCAAAAGATTGAGATCCTTTTCTGAGATAAACTCGTCCGTGGTGAGCTTTTCCAAATTGCCCTTTTCCAGGCTCAGGGGGGCCTCGATCTTCTCTTGAATCAGGCTCTGCTTGGTGGGCTCGCAGAGGGATTCGAGCGTCTCCAGACGGGTGTCATCGATCTTGGCAAAGACCTCCTGGGGAACGTAAAGATATCTCCACTCCAGGCTGCTGTGCGAGGCGGCACGGCACCAGGCATCGGCCGCCCGGATCTTGAGAGGCACATCGATGTCCACGCGGCCTTTGGTCTCCAGCATGACGTATTTCCCGCTGTCCAGCAGCATCAGGAAATCTGGGGTGTAGTGGGCCAGCCGGCCTGCATGGGTCTGGTAGTCGATGCGTACGGCCTCGGGTCCGGCATTCTTGTCGAAAGCGACGACATCCGGGGCGCGGTCCAGGAACTGGGCCATCTCCTTCTCGAAGGCATTGGTGCAGGCCACCAGGTTGAAGGCGGTCTTGGCGGCCTCGATGGCCGGGTGGCGCTCGGAGTGGTTGGCCTGGAAAGGTTTCCAGGTGACAATGGACTTGCTCTGGCCAAGGGCTCTTTGCTCCAGCTTGATGGTGCTCTTGCTGAGAATAAGGGGCACGAAGACAGCCCGGATGTGCTCACGCACGTCCCGATCGCCTAACCGGTTGATGAGCTGCTGGTCAAAAAGGGTGAACCTCTGGCCAAAGAGCATCTCGGTGAGGAAGATCTCCAGCAGAGGAGCAAGCGAGGAGTGCAGGCCGTGCAGCCCGGTGATGTGCTCCAGCTCGTCCCGGAAGAAGGAGATGGCGCCGATGCCGCTCTCCAGAAGGGGCAGCTTAATGGTCATCTCCTCTACGATCTCATTGGTGAGAAGGTGGCGGCCTTCGTAGTGAATCTCATCCTGGGATTGCTCTTTTAGCGCCAGTGGTTTCAGACTGGAAAATTGCCTTCGCACGTCCTCAACGGTCAGGCCGTCCAGTTTCGGTATGCGGGTGTAGGCAGGGGAGACTGTGGGAAGGAGCAGGTCAAGCTTGTTGAGATCCTTGTGCTCGCCATCGGGAAAGATGCTCACGGTGATTTGTGGGATCTCGTCCACAGTGGCCACCGTTGGGTAGACGCCTTCTTCCCCTAGCTGCTTTTCGTAAAGCGATATGAAGACAGGATGCTCGATTACCGTGAGGATCTCGGCGGGGCCGCCGGGAAAGGTCATGCGGCGCAGGCCCCGGCCCAGGGTTTGCTCGGGAAGAATGTTGGCTTTGGAGGTAAAGGGCCGCAGTGGAACGATAGTAGTAACATTCTTCACGTCCCACCCTTCTCGCAGCATGAGCACGGAGACGATGCAGCGGTAAGGGCTGGTGCCCAGATCCAGTTCTCGGGATAGCTTTCTCAGCTCTCGCAGGTCCTCGTCGCTGATCTCCTTCTCGCTGGGATCGAATACCGGGATGCAGTCCTTCTTGGGGCCGATCCACTTGATCTTTCCTTTGAGGCGGGTGTGCAGGTTGATGGTCCGGTTGTTAAGCTCTGGATAGAGTGGGCTGTTGTTCAATTCCTGGGCGATCTGGTCGGCAGCTTCAGTGTCCTCGGTCATGATGAAGAGCAGCGCCTTCTTGCCGCTCCTTTCCCATTCCGCTTTGGAGAGGCTCCAGCGTTTGTAGCCGATCATGAGGTGCTGCTGGAACCGGCTGGCGGCATCGCCGCTGGGGTGCTCCACCAGGCCGTCGCCTCTGCCGATGACCGGGATTTTGACTATCCCAGCATCCACGGCCTCGCCCAGTGGCGTGTCGCAGATGACGTGCTGGAAGATGTGGCCGTGGTTGTCCTTGGGAGTGGCCGAAAAGTCGAGCTGGGCTACAATGCCGCCTTCTCCGCCGCTCTTCTCCTGGATTTTCTCCGAAACGTATTCGATGGCCTCGTTCCAGGCGCTGTCTTTGTCCCAGAGGTGGTGGGCCTCGTCGTTGAGAACCATGAGCCGCTGGTGGCTCGTCACGCGCTCCCGCAGGGCCTCGCCCGTGTCCAGCGCGCGGGCGCGGGAGACGGCCGGTCCCAGCCAGTCGTGCGTCTCTACCGCCTTCTTGCCCTTTCGGTTGGAGAGATCGTAAAGGCGGTGGATGTTGGTGAGGTAAATTTTGCCGCCCGTGGCCGCCCCGCCCGCTTCATCCTGTAAGGATATCGACATGTTCCAGTCGCCCCGCCAGGCGGCGGGGATGAGCGGGTCGGTCTCGAAGATCTTGCCGTCTCCGAAGTCCTCCTTGAGCCGCTCGAAGACGGTGATGTTGGGGGCGATGATGAGAAAGTCGCGGGCCAGGGTCGAGCCCTCTTCATATAGGGAATGGAAGTAGCTCCAGACGATTGTTAGGCTCATCACTTTGGTCTTGCCTGAGCCGGTGGCCATCTTGAAGGCATACTTGGGCCAGAGGTCGTCCTTGGGGTTGACGCCTAAGGCAGAGTCGTAAGCATCGTCCTGGAAGAATTCGGCGGTCAGGTTGGAGAGGGTTGTGATGGACCGGATCTCGTAGAGATAAATGAAGGTCTCAACTGCCTCTCTCTGGCAGTAGTAGTAACGGAAGGGGAACTGTTCGCCTTCGTTATTTTGCAGGATGTGCTCCTCATCAAACCAGTAGTGGAGAAGTTCGCGGCTGGTATCGGAGGCTCCGGGATAGTCGCTCTCCCGCCACAGCCGGACAAAGCGGCGCAAATTCTGGGCAAGGGGGATGTTGGAAGGCCGCCTGCCCAGTTCGATCTTGGCCGGGTCGCCTTTTTTGTCGGCAGGAGCGCGGTAGCGGAAAGGCTCCTCGTGCGGAGAAAAGAGGGGCTCCAGGGCAGCCGGATTGATGACCGGGCTTGCTGTGTTAGTAATAGTAGTATTGTTAGTAGTGCTGGTAGTATTAGTAGTATCTGACTTTTCAGATGGCTCAGTCATAGCGCACCTCCACTACAATGCTGGTGTCGCAGCCGAAGATATCCACCACTTTCACGCAGGCCCGGTAGACGCCCTTTTTGGGGTAGCCGTCGAAGAGGGCGTCGCTGGTCGTCTTAAGCTTTCGGTCCTTGCGGGTGCGGTAGTCCTGCCAGTGGTGCTCGAAGGGCCGATCCTCCTGCCAGTTGAAGTCCACTGCCCAAAAGTCGATGAAGTCAAAGCCGTCTTTGGCGGCCCTTTCCTTCAAGGCAGCCAGCTCTTTGCTGGGCACCTCGGCCAGGGAGGGCAGGAATCTCTTGAGCCGGATGTCAACCTTCCTTTTACCGCCCACTTTGCTGTAGACGGCCTCTGCCTCCAGCACGGCCACCTCGAAGAAGGGCGGGGCGTCGGTGCGATTCTTTTCCATGATCTCCCGGGGAATGGTGAGCAGCCGGATGTGCACGCCCTCGGAGGCCTCGATCTCCTGCGCCACGAGCCTCAGGTCCATCTCAAACTCCCAGGCCAGGCAGTGCAGCTCCCGGCCCCCGGCGGCGTGTGCTTCCTGGGCTGCGGCCCGCACCTCGTCTCGGGTCAGCAGCGAGTCAATGCTGTCCACGTAGACAAAGGCCCCGCCCTTGCGCCCGTGCAGCCAGGTCGTAGGGCGCGCTAGCGGCTCAGCCTTGTAGAAGCCCAGGACCACGCGCCGGTGGTCGCTGTCATAGCCTTGCAGCCTTTCCCGTTGCCACCACTGCCGCTCGTAGCGGCCCAGATTGTAGACATCAAAGGCCCGGTAGGATTTGCCGTTCGCCTGGAGCTTGCGCTGCAATTCAATGAGCCTTTTGCGGCTGGTGTGGATGGCAAAACGGCCCAGGTCGCACATGATCCAGCGGCGACCCAGGCGCTCGGCCACAGCGCCCGTGGTGCCGGAGCCGCAGAAGAAGTCGGCCACGAGGTCGCCTTCGTTGGAGGATGTTTGTACTATCCTCTCCAGCAACGTTTCAGGCTTTTGTGTTGGATAAAATGCCCGTTCATCATCTCTTGCACCGAGACCTGCTAGGCTTTTAACATCATCCCAGAAATCTTGGATGGGCTTTCCAGGCATTTCATCCAAGTAACGTTTATACTTAGGAACAGTCCCTGGTTTTGTTTGAACAACTCGTCCTTCTTTTATCAATTGTGCCATACGCACTTTGCTATAACGCCAATAACGGGTTACACCCATGACTTCGTACTGCGGATTTCCTTTAGCAGCACCACCGGGGCCCTGCAAGTTATCCAGCCAATAACGTCGTTCCGTTCCATTTTCGATGTATTTGTAATAGGTATCAATATAATCTTGCGAATAGGGACTATATTGCTGATTAAATGCCGCCCCCTCGCTTTTTCTGAAGTAGAAAATCGTCTCGTGAATCCGTCCAAAGTGCTCTGAACCTTGCTTGGAATCGTTATGAGAATACCCTCTTCGCCAAACTATTTCGTTAACAAAATTTTCTTTGCCAAAGATATCTTCTCCAATCAATCTCACAGATTGACTGACTTCTTGGCCCACGTGAACATACAGGCTTCCTTTTTCTGAAAGAAGTTCTTTCATCAAAGACAGTCTTTCAAATAACATCTGGAGGTATGAGTCGCTTCCTTTTCCCCACATGTCCTTGTAAGCAACCGTCTCCAAAAGGGACTGATCTTTGCCGACTGCATCTTTATCATCGCCGATCGGCACCTGCATCGTGAAATCCGCCCCCACATCGAAGGGCGGGTCGATGTAGATCAGATCGATCTTGCCCCGAAATTCCTTGAGCAGCGAGGCTATGACCAGCTTGTTGTCGCCCCAGATGAGTCGGTTTCGAAAGTCCTCCTGCAAGGTGGTGGAAAGCTCCCCAAAAGTGGTCTGGCCGGATGCTAGGGCTTCACTCCTGGGCATGTCCACCGTCTCGATCTTCTGCATGGGCATGGCTACCCCGGCCACGTCCACGCTGCGACGGCGACCGTACTCGTCGTACTTGCCATCCCAGACCAACTCGGTCCTCATTTGAGAGAGAGGATGGGGATTGTCCGGCCCCCAGCGGACAGGGTCAGGCATGGGGGTGGGGCTCCGGGCAGGGAAAGGTGATCGGAAAAGCGAGGCATGACTTCAAAATGAGATTATGGGACTTGTGGCTCAAGGTCAATTACTATTATCCTCCCGATGACGGCTTTCTGGCGGCTAACGGGAAAAAGCTTTTGCATGAAGTCAACTACCCACGAATAAATTCGTGGGCTTGCGGCTCCGCAAAAAATCGGGCCACGATGGGCATATTGACTGATGCCCGTGCAGCTATATTCCGAGCTGCAACTATGTCTGCTGGATCAGAGAAACCACAGCAGATACAGCAAAATTCATCCCTAGTAGGACGGTTGGATCGAGAGATATGATGGCAGATCGGACATTCTTGAGATGTATAGGCAGGATCAATGTAAGCAACTGGTACACCAGCAATGGCTGCCTTGTAGCCGATAAACTGCCTGAGCTGATCAAAACTCCAAGAGCTATGTCTATGTCTCTGAACCTTAGTTTGGACCGTTGTCCTCTCTCGGATGCCTTTGAGATCTTCAAGGGCGATCAAAGAAGAGGTGTCTATGGCTTTCTTGACAAGCTTCTTGGAAATGCAATGATTGGTGTCTCTCTTGAACCGGGATTCATGACCCGAAAGTTTCTTAAGATGCTTTTTGGCACTATCGCTACCACAACTTTGAAGCGATGCTTTGAGATTATCAAGTTTGGCTCTGGTCTTGTCGATCTTTTTCCCTGAGAAAGTTTCTCCTGTAGAATCTACAGCGATGTTCTTAATTCCGAGATCGACACCAAGAACATTCGTTGGAACGATGAGGACAGGTTCAGGAACCTCGACGATGACACAAAGATAGAACTCTTTGTTTCTGAAAATCAAATCTGCTTGTCCCTTAATTCGATCCAATCTCGGAGCATGATAATCACAAATCTTAACGGGAGCCTTGATTCTACCATGAACAGTCAACAACGAAACCGTATCCAGCCCTTTCCAAGAGAGGATTCTTTGGTCGTAGATGACGGCTCCATTGAGATCAAAGGTTGGTTTGATAGACTTATCTCGTTTATAGGCCTCGCAAGCTTTAGAAATGGCTCTAACTGCCATTTGGGAGGATATACCAAACTTCTCACGGATATCATGATAAACAATGGGCTGCAACTTGATTTTATTGGCTGTATGCATTTGAAAAGCAATTTCAGCTACATAGTTGCAAGCAGCATTGAACTGATGCATAGTCTCATGGAGAGCCTTCGCTTGCTCTGGTTCAACTACAACTTTGACTTTGAGAGTTTGCATCATGATAGTATAGACATATATGATCAATGTCATAAATACTTAACGTCCGGGAGTGTCCAATTCCTCCATCGAATAAATTCGTGGCCTCCTTGGACGAACGATCGTGATAGGAAGAATATTTAAGTCTACGAGTCCATTAAAACAGAAGGCTAAATTATGAGTGCATCCAAGACCATTGAATGCGTTTATGAACGTGGTGTCTTAAGGCCGCTGCACGAGGTTGACTTTAGAGAGGGAGAGAAATTGAAGCTTACTGTAAAAAAATTCGACATCTCTAAATTCTGCGGAGCATTCGGCGAAGGTTCTATGGAAGAGTTTGAAACGTTTGAAGAAGAGGCCCAGATGTGATTTTCGTCGATACAAATGTGCTTTACAGCGTCCTGGTGAAAACGAAGTTTAGTAAATCTGCCCAAGACATTATTTTAATGCCGTCCGATCTGGCAACTTCAGCAACCGTTTTAAGTGAGCTGGTCTTTATTTCCATTCGCAAGCTTTGCAAGGAACGATATGGAACTAACAACTACTCCGAATTCCGAAGAGCCATCGTTCACAATGGCTACGGTCCTTTCAAAGAGGATTTGGATCTGATTTTCAGGCTTGTTGAGGAGAGAGACATTTTAGTGCTTCCGATCAACGATAACCTTGATGATTGGAGCAACGCCATGATCAGGTACAACCTCATGCCTAATGATGCAATGATCGCCTCGACCTGTCTCAAGCATGAGATCTCTAAAATTGCCACTTTTGATAGCGACTTTCTAAGAGTAGACTGGCTGAGTGTAATAGATCAAAACAAGTGACTGCTAATGGCCTACCTGCACGGAAAATATAAGCCCACCAGGGTGGTCTCGCCGGATGCCAGTGGCTCACTCCCGGGGCTGCGGTCCACCGTCTCGATCTTCTGCATGGGCATGGCGCTGCCAGCGATATCCACGCTGCGGCGACGGATGGGTATGGAAAGTCAAAGCTTTCGGGACTCCACCTCGAAGGCATAGGAGCGATAAGATCTAATATGACGAGGAGATATTGAAAGGCGCAGGGCCCGTGGTCTAGCTGGTTATGACATCGCCCTTACACGGCGGGGATCACGCGTTCGAATCGCGTCGGGCCCATATCCTCAATCGTTTTCGCTCTTTGTTATTTCTAGAGTATAACCTCAGGTTACTATGTTTTTTAGTTGTTAGTTCGTCGCTCTCTGTGCGTCCTCTGTGAACTCTGTGATCTCTGTGGTTGAAAACGTCGTTAGCCGCTGGTTATAACAAAATGGTTTCGAACTAAATTCAAAGCAAGAATAGCGCAACGAGCCCCACCACTACCGTTGGCAGGAAGATCACCGCCATCTTGTTGCCAAACTCCCTGGTCCCCAGCACGTAAGCCAGGACGAGCTTGACCAGGGTGTTGGTTATGGCGGCCAGGGTGATGGTGGTAACGGCCACGGCGGGAACGACGGTCGAATGAGCCAGGGAGGCCATGGTAAGAGCAATGGCATCGACATCCGCCAGCCCGGAGACTATGCCTGCCGCATAAATTCCAGCATCGCCGAAGTAAACGTTGGCCAGCTTGGAAATGATGAGCACAAAGGCGAAGAATGCGCCGAACTTCAATGCGGGTATGATGCGAAAGGGATCTTTCACCGGCACATCTTTTCCCTGCGGGGCGTTCTTTCTGACCAGCAAATAAGCCAGCGCCGCGCCCACAAACGTCATGAGCAGCAGATGGGGCAAAAGGGCGAAGAAGAGATCCCTGTTTACCAGCAATACGATGAAGAGGATTCGGGGGAACATGGTGCAGCTCGCGATGGCCGTGGCGAAGACGGCGGAGGGCAGTATCTCGGGGCTCTCCCTCACCTCCGCGGCCATGGAAGAGGTAACGGCGGTGCTGGATACCAGGCCGCCCAGGATGCCCGTTAGGCTTAGGCCCCTCTCCGCACCCAGGATGCGTATCGCGATGTAGCCCACGTAGCCGATGAGGCTGACCAGCACCACGAAGAGCCAGATCTGGCGGGGGTTGAGCACACCCCAGGGGCCCAGGGGCGTCTCGGGCAAGAGCGGGTAGATGACCAGGGCGATTATGCCCATCTTCAGGGTATCGAGCAGATCCGTCTCGCTTAGCACTTCTACATAATGGTGCGTGATAGTTCGCGTGGCCAGAACCCAAGTGGTGATGATGGACAGGGCTACCGCTAATTGCATGCTCTCGGGAAAGCCGGCCAGCATTCCCAAAGCGAAGGTGACAACGGCAGCCACTGCTGCTGTGAAATCGACTCTGCCCAGAGTGCTGATCGAAGCGGCATATCCTACGGCCACCAGGATGGTGAAGGTGGCCATGGATGCCATGGCAAAGCCGGAGCCGAAATGGACGGCCAGGGCGGAGCATAAAGAGCCCAGCAGGGCGATCAAGACGAAGGTGCGTAGACCTGCCACGCCCCGCACCTTATCTTCAACCAGTCGGCGCTGCCGTTCCGTGCCGATGAGTGCGCCTATGAGCAGGGCGACGAGAAAAGGGTAGATATCGGCGAAGTCCATTGGTCATTTTTTGTCATTCTCTGGTTAATAGCCTTTGCCGTTCGATGCTGTGTCGAGAGTCCCTCCTGCAATTTGTGCGACAGATAGTAATAGCTAGAAGTCCTTGAAATACACTTCGTTGGTTGGCAAAACACTCAAAAACAGTCATATGCGGGCGGATTCATGCGAAACGTATACTATGTTTTGATAGGCCTGATACTATTAATATCCGGCATGGCAATAGCACAAGAAGGCTCGACGGAATTTACATTTGCAGGAGCATGGGATGTCAATTACGATGGAACACCTCTATACATGTGGATTTATCCCGAAGGTTATGCCATAATATTTGACAATGCTCAAAACATGAAAGGTTTGGCTGATGTGAACGACATGCAGTTGCAAATGGAAAATGAAAAGCAAGTTATGTTTGGTGACTGGGTTGCACGTGATGTCTGGCCGGGTGCCGAGGGTGGCAATGGAAAATTGTCCCTGCTACAGGGCAACGACTTCAATCATTTCACAGGAAGAATCCAATGGGAAATAGACGGGCTGACATTACCGTTCGATGGTACGAGATCGACGTGAACGCTCCCCGCCCTAAAGGACGGGGATTCTATCGCTTTTGCGAACAGACTGCATCCCCAGTCTGAGAATGTTGATTGCTGCATTGAGATCTCTGTCCATAGTCAAGCCACATTCCGAGCAGTTATGGATTCTTTCCGAGAGATCTTTTTTGACAATCATGCCGCACCGTGAGCACATCTGAGAAGTGTACTTGGGATCAACCAGGACAACCTTAGAGCCAGCGTATGCTGCTTTACTCGCGGTTGCTTTTACCAGCATTCCCCATGCAACGTCCGAGATGGATTTTGCTAGGTGATGATTCTTGAGCATATTCTGAATATCAAGATCTTCAAAGACTATTACGCCGAAACGGTTTACCAATCGGCGACTAACCTGATTGGAGAAATCGGTTCTCTTGTCTCCGATTCTTTCATGAATTCTAGCCACCACTTTGGACGCTTTTCGTCTGAGAGAAGATCCTTTAGGAAGCTTATCGCGTTTGCTTTGTGCTTTGGCTAATGCCAACTCATCTTCTCGGAAGAATCTAGGATTATCAATCTTCTCGCCATTTGAGAGGGTGGCAAAGCTCGCCAAGCCTACATCGATTCCTACAACCGATCCATCTTTCCAAGGAGGCCGTGGGATATCTCCCATATCGACGGAGAAGCAAGCGAACCATTTACCAGTTGGCATTCTGCGAATAGTACAGGTCTTAATCTTACCAACAATTGGCCGATGCAACTTGATCTTGATATCTCCAATCTTGGAAAGATGGAGCATTTCAGAATCCAACTCAAAACCAGATTGGGAGTACGTGATGCTATCGTATCTACTCTTTCCTTTGAACCTTGGAAACCCTGGTTCTTCTCCTGCCTTGACCCTTCGGAAGAACGCTTTGAACGCCAGTTCCACCCTAAGAGCTACATTCTGAAGAACCAGTGAATAGACATCCTTGAGTTCGGGTACCTCCAGCTTCAGTTGAGGTAATCTATCCTGAGTCTCAAATCGTTTAACCGTTCTTTGCTCAAGCTCCCACGCATTCTTTCGATATGCAAGCGTATCATTATAGACAAATCTGCAAAGCTCAAGTTGCCGTTCTAAGATAGTAACCTGAGATTTTGTAGGTTTGAGCCTGTAGCGATACGTTTTAAGCATTACTAGATTATTGATTTATGAGCTTAAATAGTTATTGTTAGGCAGAAACAGGGGCAAAGGACTCCGCTTTCATCCCCACCCTGATGGATGGGGACTTCCCACTCCGTCCTTCGCAATCCTACAAGTTAAATTTTTTTCAGGGATTGTCCTCCGAAGGGTGGCAGGGGTAGACCATGTGGGTTTTGTGTATGGTAATTAGTTCTACGACATTTTTCTAAGATATTTATATAATAGTAATCTCTCCAGGATTGTGCATTTATATTTTGGGCAGTATTGTTGTATCTAGTTACTTATATATTACTACAACACATATGTCGAATCACCAATCACCACAGTTCTAATCAAAAAGACTTAAATTAAAGGAGTTCCTTTTATAACTAGAAACTACAAGGAGATTTCAAAATGAAAAATGAAAATGCAGAGAAGGCAACGCCTAATTTTGGGAAAAAAACGGCTACGTCCAGGGCAGATACAGAGAAGGTGGGCGATGCTGATGCAACATTCATAGAGTCAAAAGTTGGAATGACGATCGCAGTAGGTTTGCAGGATCGTGAGGAGCATTTCACCATTCTCGACCTCAAGATGCACCATCAAGAATGTGAAGGCGGCTATATCGAGATCCGCGAGAAAGATGGATATCATTTTAGATGCAAGAGATGTGAGGTATCCAGGGTTATTGCGGGAAGTGATGCGGATAAAGAAGGCATGATTGATGCCGCACTAAAAGGCACAAAATACAAGACACTGTCTACTCACCTCGATATAGTGATATTTATTCCACTAGATAATTGAATTCTATTGAACAACGCTCGCGTGCGCCTCCGCTGCCCCAGCGCGAAGACCCGGCTGCGCGCGCATGTGCCCGAAAAGTTAGGAATAACTGGTAATTATGCACCATTTTTTCGACTGGTGCCTTGGATACCGGCCAAGCTTTTAAACGATGCACGTCATCTTCAGTTGAAATGGACCGGCAAAGAGTTGCGACTTGCATTTCCCTTCTGGAGGAGCAATACGGCATTCCCCATCCGGATAAAACTGACCCAGTGGATCTGCTGGTCATGACCATCCTCTCTCAGAACACCAGCGATACTAACAGCCTGAGGGCCTTTGCCCGCTTGAAGAGCGCTTTTTGCGACTACGAGGAGATCCTCGCCGCCTCGGATGAAGCTGTGGCTGACGCTATTCGCGCGGGGGGCCTGGCAGAGATAAAGGCCCGGCGCATAAAGGAGGCCCTTTTTAAGATCAAGCAGGATGCGGGGGCGATCTCACTCGCCTTTCTGGCCGATATGGGAAAGGATAAGGCCATGGCATATCTGCTATCCCTGCCCGGCGTGGGGCCCAAGACGGCTTCCGTGGTGCTCCTCTTTGCCTTTGGCATGCCTTTCCTGCCTGTGGACACGCACGTCTACCGCATTTCGCGCCGGCTGGGGCTGCTAGCCCAGGATGTCAGGCCGGAAAAGGCGCAGCCGCTTTTAGAGCGAATCGTTCCTGTGGCGAAGTATCTCTCCCTGCATCTGAACCTGATAACGCACGGCAGGCTCATTTGCCGGGCGCGGGGGCCCAGGCACGAAGAATGCGCCCTAAGAAATTGTTGCAGCTATTACTTGCTGGGCCAAAAGCCTTAAATGATAGTAAAAACCACCCCAAGTCCGCGCTCCTGTAGTGTAGCTCGGCCAATCATGAAGGACTCTCACTCCTTCGACTCGGGTTCAAATCCCGACGGGAGCATTGTTTATCCTGGTCGAAATTTCTTTTTGCATTTTAGAACTCGTAATTCTGCCTGGGGAATTCTTGGCCTAAGTGGGGAAAATGTAGGCACCTAATTTTTGAAATAGTATGAGGTGCATTTATGATTAGTGATGAGCAAGAGTATTAAGATCTGAGGATGAAATTATGAAAAGAAATCGACTATATCCGATAATATTAATATCCGTTTTATTGCTATGTTGCTCTGCCGTTCAAGGAACAGCCGGAAACAGCCTGCGGATAGAGGGACCGGATGGCTGGACAAAGCATCTGGAAGTTGCCCAGGGATCAACCGCTTTTCTGGTGGTGTTAGCTACAAAAGAAGGCGACGGCACACTTTTTGATCAATATCCAGATGGAAGCACTCATAACATCAAATATTACTTCCAGGGTTACAATCGTTTGCCTTTCTGTGCAAACATACCAGGAAGACACGTATTGTCCTATGTCATTAATGGCTTGGAGAGCAACTCGGTTGTAATAGATGTGAAAGGCACTCCTGCCCCTTCAACTTCGGTTGGGCCTCAGACCTATGTCATGCCCCGAATGAACATTCGCGCAACATCCACCTACTTTGTGCCTCGCATTGCACCTATTTCACTCTCTCGTGGGATCCCGAATTATCCGGTGGTGCTTGGGTATAATCCCGTAGGTGCTCATATTATGAATTACCAGAATGGAATCGTCATTCCCAAATCTGCATCACAATATCATTTTGGTAAGGATTTCTCGTTAGGGACGATAGATAACAACTATCCGGGCACACCATTCCTGCTCCAGTATCTTTCCGATCCGTAATTAGTTTGAGAGCAGGCGCGGTTTTAGCCCGCTCCTTTTTATCATTCTCATAGACGGTTGATCATCTTCCTACTTCTTTGCAGTTTCCCCGCAAGAGGCAGACGATTCCTGCTGCCAGAAGCACGGCGATGATGCCCGTCAGGAATATGCCGTCGAAGACTCCGGCTCCGCCGATGGAGAGAACCAGGGGGCGGGCCTGGTGCAGCTCCAGCGGCGAGAGGGCGGGCAGTATTCCGGGGGTAAGCAGGCTGAAGAGGTCGGCTCCAATCAGCGTTCCCAGGGTGCCACTGATGTAGGCCAGGGGCGGAGCGCGGCGAAAGCCGCCCGCCAGGAGCAGGCCCATGGCTGCTGCCAGAAGGGGCGATAACCAGACAGGCAGGACAATGCCCTCGCCGGGAATGGCCTGTGCGACCCAGTAGGTGATGGCAGCTACCACGGCCATGCCCAGCAACGCCTTTTTCAGGCTAACCTGGCCGCGCAGGAGAAGGTGGGCGGAGATTAGCAGGGGAATGATGCAACCCCCCAGGTTGACGGCCAGATAGAGGGGGTGAAAGGTGGTGGATGCTTCAGTGGAACCAAGGCTTTGCAGAGAAACATACCAGTCCGGATAAGATGAAATGGGGGAGCTTATGAGCGGAAAGTCCACCAGGCTTCCCAGGATGGAGCCGAAGACGGCCAGGGTGGCATGCCAGTGAGAAAAGCCTACCATCTCAAAAGCGGTTTCAGAGAGCCGGAGAAAGAGGTAGATGATGATGAGGGGCGTGACTAAGATCAGCAGCATGATGACGATTGTCAAAGGCAGGAAGAGAAGTTCGAACACCGGCTTATGCACCCGCAAATAAGTTATCTGTGATAGTTAATAGAGCTTTTGAAAGGTGTTTTAAGATGACTATCATTACCGGCAGCCAGGCACAAAACCTCGTGGAATCCATGATCGACCCCGAAACGCAGACGCAGATGTGCGGCATGGAAATGACGCTGCAAAAGATCGAGCGCTTCACATCCGCCGGGGCGGTTGCCTTTGATAACATTGAGAGAGAGCTGCCCCGGACAGAGCCTATGGATTTCGACCCGTCTGGCTGGATTGATCTGGCCGCGGGCGCTTACTTGGTAACCTTCAACGAGATCGTGAATGTTCCCCGTGATGCAGCCGCCCTGGCCCGTGCCAGATCCACACTCCTACGCTGCGGGGCGAGCCTGGAGACGGCCCTCTGGGACCCGGGCTACCGGGGCCGAAGCCAGAGTTTGCTGGTGGTCTACAATCCCAACGGTCTGCGGCTGAAGAAGAACGCAAGGCTCATGCAACTGGTATTCCTGCGGCTGGAAAAAGAGGCGGAGAAGGTGTATTCCGGAAAGTACCAGGGCGAGAACATCTGATCGATGCTCAAAAAACGAGTGGAAAAAATAGCGAACGGCTCTGGCCTAGCTAATGGTCAGAGTCTTAATGGTTTGGGTGGTATTATTCTGATCGAATAGCGATACCATTACCGCAAAGTTAGGTCCATCCAGATTCCAGACAGCCATATCGTAACTGCCGCCTAGCTGATCAATGCGTTCGTCATTGGTGCTCAGGGTATGCACGGTCACATTTCTGCCTTGGCTATCGACAGCCGTCCAGTTTCCAGTCTCCACAGCGCCTTTGGCTTCCACCCCGGAGATGCCTCCGATCAGGAAAAGCTCGGAAAGCGCGCCCGTGCTCATTTTACTCATGGCCTCATCATAAACACTCATAACGGATACGAATGCCGCACCGGATGCGTTGGTGTTATTGATGATGAAATCCTGGCTGACCATTCCGTTTTCACTGGCGTTGAATTCGCCTCTAACCATCTCGAAGCCTGGACCCAGATCCAGAGAAATGGTCTTTTCTGTGACGGTGAAGAACTTCGATTCCAGGGCGGTGCAGGGCAAGGCCAGACAAGCCAGGAGAAGCATGGCCGGTACGAGAGCTGCGAAAGGCTTCATATGGCCTGGATCTCTTCCTTGGTGGCGATCTTGACGTTCTTCTCGCCCAGCACCGTTCTCGCCTTGGCGATGTCGTCCACCCGCAGGATGAGCATGGCGCGCTCTGCCTTGGCTGTGACGAAGGCGTAGGCGTAATCCACATTCACGCTGTTCAGTCCCAGGGTGTTCACGATCTCGTAAAGCCCGCCGGGAGTGTCCTTCATCTCCACGGCCAGGACATCGGTCATGGAGACCGTGAAGGCATTTTCTTTCAGAACTTTGTACCCTTTCTCCGGGTCATCCAGGACCATGCGAATGACCCCGAAGTCGCCCGCCTCGGCGATGGTCAGAGCCCGAATGTTCACACCTGCATCAGATAGCGTCTTGGCAACCTTGGCCGTTCTGCCCGGCCGGTTCTCCACAAAAAGGGAAATTTGTTTGATCTCCGTCATCTTGAAAGCCTCCTACACCTTTCGGTTATCTGTTACTCTCTTGGCCTTGCCCATGGAACGAGGGATGGTGCCGGGCTCAACCAGATCCACTTCGGCTGCTATGTTCAGCACGCCTTTTAATTCTTTTGAGATTTTCTTTTTGAGCTTCATCAGATCCCCGATCTTATCGGAGAAGCCCGCCGACGTCAGCTCGACGCGCACCGTCATCATATCCAGCGGCCCTTTGCGGTCCACCAGGATCTCCCAGTGGTCGCCAACCTCCGGGATGTCCATCAAGACCGACTCCACCTGGCTCGGGAAGACGTTGATGCCGCGAATGATGAGCATGTCGTCCGTTCGGCCTAAAATCCTCATGATCCGGGGGTGGGTGCGCCCGCATTCGCAGGGCTCACTGTCCATGATTGTGAGATCGCCGATCCGGTAGCGGATGAGGGGCAAAGCGAACTTGTGCAGCGTGGTGAAGACCAATTCGCCCGTCTCGCCGTCCGCCACGGGCTCGTCGGTCTTGGGGTCGAGTACCTCGATCAAGAACATGTCTGCCCAGACGTGAATGCCTTTCTTGACATGGCACTCCGTGAACAGTGGGCCGGAAATCTCGCTGGTGCCGTAGATGTCGTAGGCATTGATGCCCGTGGCGTCCTCGATTCGTTTCCTGGTTTCCAGGGACCAGGGCTCGGCCCCGAAGATGCCTGCCTTCAGCTTCGTATCCTTCTTGATGGAGATGCCCATCTTCTCCGCCACCTCCATGATGTGCAGGAAGTAGGAGGGCGTGCAGGCGATGGCAGTGGTGCCCAGGTCCTGCATCAGCTCGATCTGCCGCTCCGTATTGCCTGTGCCCACGGGCAGCACGGCTGCACCGATGCGCTCTGCGCCGTAGTGCAGGCCCAGGCCCCCCGTGAAAAGGCCATAGCCGTAGCCCACCTGCACCACATCGTCACTGTCAAGGCCAATGGAGGTCAGGGCTCGAGCCAGCGACTCGGACCAGGTCTCGATATCGCCCTTAGTGTAGCCGACCACGGTGGGCTTTCCGGTGGTGCCGCTAGAGACGTGGTAGCGCACCACCTGGCTCTTGGGGGCGCTGAACATGCCTGTGGGGTAGTTGTCCCGCAGGTCTACCTTCCGGGTAAAGGGCAGCTTGGAGACGTCGCCTAATGTGCGGATGTCGCCGGGCTCCACGCCTGCCTCTTTGAACCTCTGCCGGTAGAAAGCGGAATGATCGTAAACATATCGTACTACGGATTTGAGCCGATCCTCTTGAAGGGCATGCAGGTCCTCAAGAGGCATGCGCTCAATATGCGGATCCCAGTAACCGGACATTGATGATCAACCACTTGCCATGAATACCCGGATGGATAAAAAGCAATCGATTATCGCCTCACATTTTTTCAGATTCCGAAAGTACAGTTGTCAGCTTTTCCAATTTATGGAGCATGGTCTCTCCGGCAAGAGTGGTTTTATAGACACCTTTTTTTTCTTCCAGAACCAGCTCGTGAAATTTCAGCCATTCTATGAACTCGCTGGCCTTCTGGAAATTGAGGTTAGATTTGTAGGTTATCTGCGTCTTCTTCATGTCCGGTCCAAGGCATAAGGTGAGTATATCCTTCATAATATCCAGTTTATCCCTTCTTTGCATTTCCCATCTACCCCTCATCAGGCCCGATCGTGCGCCACATTCCACAGGGCACCGTGATCTCAAAGCGTGCTCCTTCGCCGTATGTACCGGTCTCTTTTATCTCAATGCCGGTGATGGAGAGAGACTCCTTGCACAGGAAAAGCCCAAAACCGGTGTTCCTTCCAAACCCCTGCAAAAATATCTTCTTCTTTTCGTCCTCGGGTATGCCTATGCCGTCGTCCTCCCAGATAATAGTTATGTCGTCCCCAAGAGTGCGATAGTAGGTATGCACCAGGGTCGAATGTTCACCATGTCGAACGGTGTTGTCCATCAGGTTGGAGAAGACCTTCTCAAGCATGGGATCGGCGTACACGAAGAGCCCGCGACACTCGTCCCGGACGGGCAGTTTTCCCGAAGAGGCCCTTGCAATAGCGCCGGATACGGCTTGCCATGTAGGCTTCACTGCTTTAGGCTTTTCGTATTGCCGGGTAAATTCGACATGCCGCTGGATTTCTTTGGTGGCGCTCTCCAGCTTTTCCAGATAATCGATGCTGGATGTATCAATGCTATGATCCTTTGCCAGTTCAAGGTATAACTGAAGTACGGTTATCTGATTGAGGATGTCGTGACGAGTGATGCTGGAGAGAAGCAGGAGTTTTCTGTTCGCAAGCTGCAATGCATCCGCCGTGCGCTTGAGCTCGGTGATGTCTTGGCCCTGAGCAATGACGGCCTGCAGTCCGCCTGATTCGGAATATATATTAGCAGAGTTCCATAAAACAATGCGTTCCTCTCCGTTCCGTTTAAGTACGGGGATCTCCACCGACACCCATTGCTCTCCCTGAAGGGAACTTTCGATCTTCCGGAGCGAGTCCGCACGGCTTAACTCTGGAAAGAGCATGCTCAGATCCTCACCAAGAACCTCTTCTGCATTGTAACCAGTTAGACGCTCAAAGGCCGTATTGAAGCGAACAATTTTCCGAAGAGGGTCCCAGACTATGATGGGCGCATTGGCATAGCTAATGAGCTTGTCCAGGTATTCCTTGGTCTCCCTGAGAGCCTCTTCTGCGCGCTTATTCTCGGTAATATCCTGCACCCCGGCAAGGGATCCCCGGTAATTACCAACAATATCGAGGAGAGGTGACGTTTCCAGGCGGGCATAGATGCGCGTGCCGTTCCTGTGCATAAATTCGAAATCGTGCTGTTCTCCAATGCCTTGTTGGCGGAGTGCAAGCTTTTGCGTGGCGATCTGGACGCCCTGCTTGTCCATGAATGAAAAGAGATGCTTGCCCAGCATTTCCTCTGCCCTATAGCCCAGCATCTCGGCCATGCGCGGATTGACAAAGGTAGTCACCGCTTTCTCGTCAATCATCCAGATGCCTTCGTTCAGGTTTTCGACCAATAGGCGGTACTTGGCTTCGCTCTCGCGAAGAGCCTCTTCCGCCTGCTTGCGCTCGTTGATATCGCTTGTAGTGCCAAAAGCTTTAACTTGCCCATCCGGCAGGCAATAGGCCGAACCACGGGAACGGACCCAAAGCATGGTTTTGTCGGCCTTTTGCAGACGATATTCGGCGCTTTTATCCTTCTCAAGTTTTTGTATCCCTTCGGCGAGCGTCTTCTGCAAGGCCGGCAAATCATCGGGATGGACGTAGGAAAAGTATTTGTCGAAGCTGTCTCCGATGGTGCCGTCCGGCAGACCCAGCATCCTGTCCGCCACAGGCGAGATGTAGGAGCCGACATGCTCTCCGCGTCCATCGACATCATAGCGCCAGACGATATCGGATATCATCGAGACTACCTGTTTGTACAAGGTCTTGCTGGCTTGCTCAGCTTGGTTGGATTTAAGCAGAGATAACTCGTTTTTCTTGCGCTCGATAGAATATCTGATGCACCGGCCCAGCAATGCGCCATTAACCTCATCTTTGACCAGGTAGTCCTGTGCTCCTTCTCGGACGGCTCGATAGGCCATTTCTTTATCATTTAGTCCGGTTAGTACTATTATCGGCTTTTCTGAGAATTTTTCATTGATTTTTGTGAATGTCTCCAGGCCCCGGCTGTCCGGTAGGTTCAGATCCACAAGAATTGCATCTACATCAGTCTCTTCCAGAAATGCAATCCCTGCTGAAAGACTCTCCCTCCAATCCGGATGGAAATTATCATGAGTATCCAGGAAGCTTTCTTTAATCAGCCTCGCATCTGCCGGATTATCCTCAATCAATAGTATCTTTATCTCCACCAGTAACTCCCCTTTCGCTTAGATATCAGGTATTGCAGGGAATGGTGAAATAGAATGCCGTGCCGCTTTCCTTCACCGACTCCACCCAGATCTGCCCCCCATGTCTTTCCACGATCTTCTTGGCAATGGTCAAACCGATACCTGTTCCTGGGTACTTATCTCTGGCGTGCAGCCTCTGGAAGATGACAAATATTTTCTCGAAATACTGGGGATCTATGCCGATGCCGTTATCCTGGAAGGAGAATATCCAGTTCGTCCCTTCCTGCTTTGCCGAGATATGAATCAAAGGCGGCTGTGGGCCGTGGAATTTGAGGCCATTGCCTATTAGATTCTGGAAGAGTTGCACTATCTGCATCTCGTCGGCCATAATTGCCGGCAGAGGGTCATGAGTTACAGTACCCTTGGTTTCATCCAAAACCATTCTTAGATTTTGCAGTGCATTCTCCAGCACCTTCTCGCACTCCACAGTCTGCAAGGGATGGCCCCCTGTGCCCACCCTGGAACAATCCAGAAGGGCGGCGAGGAGCTGCTTCATGCGTTTCGTGCCCTCCACGACATAGCCGATGAACTCATCGGCATCCGGGTCGAGCTTACCTTTGTAACGCATATCTAAAAGCTGCACGTAGCTGGTCACCATGCGCAGCGGCTCTTGCAGATCATGGTTGGCCACATAGGCGAACTGTGCCAGGTCGGCGTTGGACCTGGCCAGATCTTCCGACTTCTTGACCAACGTCGCCTCTGCCTTCTTGCGTTCGGTGAGATCGACATCGATGCAAAAGAGCATCGGCGTCTTTTCGGGAAGGCACACCGCCGTGTGGATCGAATGCACAGAGATCTGCGAACCGTCCTTTCGCAGAAGGTTCACCTCGCCCGCCGGCAAGAACTCGCCCGATTCCTTGAGGGTGGAGGCTTGCGCCAGAGTCTCGCGGTACATCGGCTTGATCTCGTCCGGTATAATAAGATCCTCCAGTTTTCTCCCCATTGCCTCCTCTGCGACGTAGCCGTAGATCAGAGCGCTCATCCGGTTCCAGCAAAAGACCGTCCCTTCAACGTCGTAGCCCTGTATTGCTACAGGCATATTATCCATGAGGTTTGCAAGCGTGGCCTCGCTCTCATGAATCGCCTCTTCAGTACGCTTTCGCTCATTGATGTCACGCACTACGCTCACCCAGCCTATGTTCTTGCCTTCATTATCCGTTAGAGGTACTACGCTATTTTCTGTGAAAAAGATGGTTCCATCTCTGCGTTTCATCTGGAATTCCGGCAAAAATAAGAATCCCTTCTCCGCAATGGAGGATTGCAGACGAACTCTGAAATATTCGAGTAAGGCATTGCTGACATGGAGAAAACCGGTCGAGCGATTTATCATATCTTCTCGGCTATAACCGAATATATCAGAAGCTGCCGGATTGCAGTCAATTATCTTCGTTGAATTTGCTTCAATAATAAAAAGTGCATCATGAAGACTTGAGTAGACCTTTTCCAGCAATTGCATAGACTTATGCAGCGCTTCCTCCGCCCGCTTTCCTTCGGTGATGTCTCTGGCACTTCCCTGGATACCAACGACCATGCCGGTTTTGTCTCTTAATGGTATCGCATTTGAGCTGTGCCAATGCCACGTCCCGTCGATATGCAGCACGCGATACTCGACGCCCGTTTGTCGTTGTCCAGTCTCGATCACTGCTCTCAGGAATGTTCGACACACTGCAATATCCTCCGGATGGACGAATTGCTGGAATGGGTTTCCGATTACCTGAGTTACCTCATGCCCCAGGAGCGCGGTCCAACCTGGAGAAACAAAGGTGAATGTGCCTTCAGGAGTGAGCGCATAGATAATGTCGTGGCTGTTTTCGATCAATAAGCGATATTTCTCTTCGCTCTCCCGCAGCGCTTGCTCTGTCTTTCTTTTCGTCTCGCGCAGCTCTCTTTGCACCAGAGCCATGACCACGGTCTGGCCCAGACGGGCCATGCGGTCCTTGAGCAGGTAATCAGAGGCTCCCCGCTTCATGAATTCAACGGCCACATCCTCTGATATGGTCCCG
>SESA01000161.1_pt1 | contig 47273 bp, 39 predicted proteins | sample 3171451 | NCBI WGS metagenome assembly SESA01 (sample SAMN06051862, study PRJNA518727) | freshwater metagenome | biome: subpolar coniferous forest; feature: holomictic lake; material: water; isolation source: holomictic Lake 227, 8 m depth | place: Canada: near Kenora, Ontario | collected...
AAAGCACCCTCTTTAACCGCCTGGTTGGGCAGCGTGAAGCTATAGTCGATCCCACAAGCGGGGTCACCCGTGACCGTCATTACGGCATATCCGACTGGAACGGGCATACCTTTTCGGTGATAGATACAGGTGGGTATGTCGATAATTCAGGCGATATATTTGAATCGGAGATCAAGAAACAGGTTACCCTTGCTATCGAAGAATCAGATGTGATTATTTTTATGGTGGATGTGCGTGAAGGTCTCACACCAATGGATGAAGATGTTACAAAGCTTCTCAGACGTGCAGGAAAGAAAGTGTTTCTCGTCGCTAATAAGGTTGACAGCGGAAAGCAGGTCGACCTGGTGAATGAGTTTTATTCCCTTGGGATAAATGAAATTTACGGAATCTCAGCCATGAACGGAAGCGGAACAGGTGAACTGCTTGATGCCATAACGGCGACTTTTCCACTGCTTGATGAATCTTCGGCCGAAAACCAGCCCGACATCCCCGATCTGCCAAAAATTTCAATTGTTGGCCGTCCGAATGCAGGGAAATCATCCCTCGTAAATTTCCTTCTCGGGAATGACCGCACTATTGTTACTCCAATTGCGGGGACTACCCGTGACTCAACGCATTCGGTATACAACTCCTTCGGACTTAATTTTCTCCTGGTCGACACAGCGGGAATACGAAAGAAAGGGAAAGTGAAAGAGGATATCGAGTTTTATTCTGTAATGCGCGCTATTCGCTCTATAGAACACAGCGACGTATGCATGCTCATGGTCGATGCGGAGCGAGGGTTTGAAGCCCAGGACCTCAATATATTCCATATCATCGACAGGAACCATAAAGGGATAGTCATAGTCGTAAATAAATGGGATCTTATCGAGAAAGAAACCAATACACATAAGGATTTTGAAGAAATGATCAGGGAACAGATAGCACCTTTTCGTGATGTGCCTATAATTTTCACTTCAGTCACCGAAAAGCAGCGTATCCTGAAAGCAATGGAAGCAGCAGTGGCAGTGTTCAAAAACAGGACCCGGCAGATCCCGACCCGTGAGCTTAACGACTTCATCCTTCCTATTATCGAACATACTCCTCCTCCTGCTGTCAAAGGGAAATATGTGCGGATAAAATTCGCCACGCAGCTGCCTACGGCTTTTCCTTCCTTTGTGTTTTTTTGCAACCATCCCCAGTACTTAAGGGATCCTTACCGGCGTTTTATTGAAAACAAAATCAGGGAGCATTATGATTTTTCAGGAGCTCCCATGGAGATCTTTTTCAGGCAAAAATGAGTTCAGGGGTCAGGATCGACAAATGGTTATGGGCGGTTCGGGTGTTCAAAACCCGGAGCCTGGCGACAGATGCCTGCAAGTCGGGAAAAGTCAGAATAAACGGCCAGATCATCAAACCTTCACATGAGGTTAAGCCAGGAGAAGAAATAAGCGTTTCAAACCAGGCCCTGGTGCGCACCCTGAAGGTTCTGCAACTGCTGGGAAACAGGGTAGGGGCTCCTCTTGTGCCTGAGTATATGCAGGATCTTACACCGGAAGATGAATATTCGAAGTTAAAACTGAAGCGGCAGATGAATTTCGAATACCGTGACCCGGGAACCGGAAGGCCCACAAAACGCCAGCGCAGGGAAATAGAGATTCTCAAGAAATACATTGGTGAATGAAAAAAGACCGCCAGCCTGATCTTTTTGATATTGTATTCACCGGCAGGAATAAGGCTTACGGGGGATATGTTCTCAGAAAGCAATATCCACGGAGCCTTATCATTTCAATGGTTCTGGGAGTATTATTGTTTGCCGGAGCAACAATAATCCCGCTCGTCTGGTACTACTTTGAACCTATCCCGCTCATCGATGACGATATGCTTAAAGCGGTGGAGTACTACAGCGTGATGCCTCCTCCAGAAGATAATCTGAGCAAAATGGCAGGCTCTTTACCGAAGCCACCCGAAATCGAACAGGCCCCTGTCGTCACAGATTCGGTTATAGAAAAGAATCTTAAACCCGTTGTGACTACTCCGCCTGAAGAAACTGATGAAAGACCTGCTGATTCTGCAGGGAAACACCAGGGAAATGCTGTTAACGGCAGTGGGGAAGGGGATATAGCCGGGCTTGTTTCGGTAATTGACGTCTATCCTAAATATCCCGGCGGGGATGATGCCCGGCTTTGGTTCCTCCGAAGAAACGTGCGCTATCCGGAAGCTGCCATGAAAGCAGGAATACAGGGTGTCGTCGTGGTGGTTTTTATAATCGAAACCGATGGCTCGCTTTCAAATATCGAAGTAACTAAAAGCATTGGCGGCGGATGTGATGAGGAGGCGATCAGGGTAGTTAAACTCATGCCCCGCTGGGAACCCGCAAAGCGTACCGGGAAATCAGTACGTGTAGTCATCAGGATGCCTATCGTTTTCAGGATGCCCGGAAAATAAACAAGGCCACCCGAAGGCAGCCTTGTTCCTTAAACCATTAATTCAAACTTACTTTTTCTCCGGAGCCTTCTTTTCTGCTGGTTTATCGGTAGATTTTGCAGCAGGAGTGGCCTTGGGGGTTTCTTTCTTGTCGGCAGGCTTTGCAGTAGCCTTTGGAGCTTCTTTCTTTTCAGCCGGTTTCTGATCCTTGGTCTGCGGGGTCTGTGCAAAAGTTAACCCTGCAAAAAGCATAATAGCTGATACGAAGACAACAACTTTTTTCATGTTTATTAATTTTTATGTTATTTAATGATTAATCGCGGCAAAGGTAACTCAGGCCATAAATCTATGCCAAACAAAAGGAATTAAGATTTTATAAAGATGGGTCTGAATTCAGGAATACCTTATTGTTTCCTGGCCGAAAGCACTTCGTTCATCACTTCAAGGATGCTTGCCTGGTCGAATGGCTTGGCAAGGTAATGCGTGCAACCCTGGGAAATAAGCATATCCTTATCGCCACTCATGGTATAGCCGGTAACTGCAATGACGGGAATTTTGTCATATCCGGGAACCTTTCTGATCTCCTTTGTGGCTTCAATGCCGTTAATCCCATATCCGAGATTGATATCCATTAATATCGCATGATATTTTTTATTCCTGACCATCTCGATTGCCGAAGCCCCGTCGTGAGAATAATCGATCCGGCAAACCTTCCTCAGAAAGAATTCAGTTAATTCTTTGTTCACCAGGTTGTCTTCAACCAGCAGGACCCATGGCAGAACGGCTTTCTCGGTAAATTGCTGTACCGGTTCAACCTGAATTTCGGTTTTTTCGGCTTTCCCTTCTGTGCCCCGCGACTGATATGGCAGCCAGATGTGAAAGACAGAACCTTTACCGGGCTCGCTGTCAAGAGTGATCCTGCCTTCCAGCAGATCAATCGTTTTCTTACAGATCGTAAGCCCTATACCTGAACCCTGGTACTTTCTCCCAAATCCTTCGCTCACCTGCCTGAATTCCTGGAAAATCAGGTCGTGATAATCCTTTTCAATGCCGATCCCTGTATCAGATATCGAAATTATTACGTAGTCATTGATTTCAAGGCGTTTAGTTGAGATATCGATGTTTATGCCTCCTTTTTCTGTAAACTTGATGGCATTGTCGAGGATCTGCCTGCAAAGCTGTTTCAGCAGTTGTTCATCGGTATTGATTACAATTGAGGCATCGGTATTGAATGTAATGCTCAGATTTTTCTCTCTTGCCAGAGGTTCCATCGATTTGATGACTGCACGTAAAGTGTCTTTCAGTATAAGTGGCCTCACCGTCAGCGCTACTTTCCCTGCGACCAGCTGTGATAATGTAATCAGGGAATTCAGTGTCCCCATAAGCCTGCGTCCCGATGAGTGTATGTTCTCGGCCATCATCTCATGATCGGTATCCCTAAGTTCATCTTTCAGGATTTCCGCAAAACCCAGGATCCCGTTCAAAGGAGTCCTCAGTTCATGGCTTACGTTAGCGAGAATCGATGATTTCAAACGGTCTGATTCCTCAGCCTTCTCCTTGGCGATGATAAGCTGGTTCTCAAAAGATTTTCTCAGGGTTATATCCCGGTCGGCGCCCCTGTATCCCATGTATTTTCCATTCGGGTCAAACAAGGGTATGCCCGAAGACTCCAGGTAAACAATATGACCGTCGCGGTGAATTGCGCGGTTCGTAATAAGATTCAAAGGTTTATACTGACTTATAAAAGACCTCAGCGTTTCTTTTACCTTCTCAACATCGTCGGGAAGCATAAACACAAAAGGAGATTTGCCCAGAAGTTCCTCGGGGCGGTAACCCATGATATCATAAACCTTGGAACTTACATAAGTGTATGTCCACTGAGGATCAATCTCCCAGATATAATCGTTGGTAAGATCGACAATGGCACTAAGCCTTTCCTCACTTTCCCTTATTCTTGCCTCAGCCAGCTTATTCTTCGTGATATCCCTGAAAATTCCGAAAGTGCCGGAAAAATTTCCATTCATATCATACTGGGGAGTAGCGGTTACTATGATCCACCTCCTCTGCCCGTCAAGCCTTAACACCTCAACCTCGTAAATGCCCTTTTGCCCAAGCATGCGGGTCTGCGTTTGCTTCAGGATCTCAGTATGAGAGGATGGGTGAATGAAGTTCAGGAGCTTTTGTCCGATTAGCTGGGAAGCCGCAAGGCCGAAGATTTCACATGCAGCCGGATTGACATAGGTAAACCTCTCCTTTGTGTCAACAACGCCAATTCCCTCGCCTATATTCTCAACAAGTTCTTTATGACGTTCTTCACTGTCTTTAAGAGCCTTTTCCTTATACCGGATATCCGAAACATCCCTGGCAATAAATAAAATATATTGAACCCCCTGTATGTCAACAGCTTCTCCGTTTATCTGTACAGGGATTTCAACCCCGTCCTTCCTTTTCCATTTTGATTCTGAACGGGGAATTTTTTTACTGCCAACTGTATTCAACGATATGCGCACTGCATTCTCCCAATCCTTGTCAGCTAACACATCGATCGCTTTGAGTTTGGTGATCTCATCTTTGGTATATCCAAGCATTTCGAGAGTGGAATGATTGGCGTCAACAATGATGTCATTCCCCGGATTTACCATAAGTATAGCATCCGATGCAAGTTCAAACAGCACATGATACCTTAGCTCTTTGTGCTTTATCAAGCTGTCAAATTTTTCAAGCCGGGCTTTAATTGTCTTCAGAAGTCCCGAGGGATCAACCGGTTTGGTAATATAATCGTCGGCACCCATCTGCATGCCTTTCCTGATATCCTCTTTTTCGGAAAGTGAAGAAAGGAAAATAAAAGGAGTGTCGGCGGTAGTGATGTCATTCCGCAGTATCCTGTATACCTCATGCCCATTCATGCCCGGCATAAGGATGTCACAGATGATGAGATCCGGAGCACTGACCTTCGCCAATTTAACACCCTCGTCCCCGTGAGAAGCTTTTAATACTTCAAACCCCGAATTTTCAAGAAAATCAGCAGTAGTCTCAAGGATCAGCCGGTCATCTTCTATCAGCAGAATCTTTTTCACCTGACAAATATAAGTCGTCCGTCATGAATAACCAAACTTTTCCTTAACTTATGATATAAAATTATTCTTTAATTTTTGAATCCATAAGGATGGTCACAGGGCCTGTATTCACCAATGAAATGTCCATCATAGCTCCGAATACGCCGGTCATGATTTCAGAACCGGTTTCATGTGACAGCGACCTGATGAAGGACTCATATACCGGGATTGCCTTTTCGGGTTTCGCTGCGCGGATGTATGACGGGCGGTTGCCTTTCCGGGTCGAGGCATGGAGAGTAAACTGGCTTACAACCAGGATCTCCCCTTTTACGTCGGTCACTGAAAGATTCATAACACCCTCATGGTCTCCGAAGATCCTCAGCCTGGCTATTTTACCGCAAAGCCATTCTGTATCTTCCTCAATGTCTTCATCTTCAATACCAAGTAATATTACCAGGCCATTACCTATGGCAGATATAATTTTGTTTTCAATGACAACAGTTGCAGAGGAAACACGCTGAATCACGACGCGCATAGAATCTGTTTTAATTCAAACCGGAATACTTGCATCCGGCTTTATATGATTTTTCATTAAAAAACATAACAAAGTTAAGGGCTTTTTTACTCAGTTCGCAGTGAAGTATTAGCTTTGCAGAAATTCCTCTGATGACCAAATTGAGCGTAAATATCAATAAAATTGCAACGATCAGGAATGCCCGGGGAGGGAATATGCCTGATCTGATCAGAGTGGCACTCGACTGTGAACGGTTCGGAGCCGAAGGAATTACAGTACATCCCCGCCCCGACGAACGCCACATTCGCTACAAGGACGTATTTGAGCTTAAACCCCTGCTGAGCACTGAATTCAATATTGAAGGCTACCCTGGCGAATCCTTTATTGAGCTTGTGAAAAAAGTGAGGCCGGCCCAGGTGACCCTGGTCCCCGATCCCCCTGGCGTCCTTACTTCCAATGCAGGCTGGGATACAGTTAAACATGAAAGTTTTCTCAGGGATGTGATTGCGGATTTCAAATCGCTGGGCATCAGGACTTCCGTTTTTATCGAGACCGACGAAAGGATGATACGCAAGGCGGCTGAAGCGGGGGCCGACAGGGTGGAACTTTATACAGAGGCGTATGCGACTGAATACCCTGCCGACAGGGAAGCTGCCGTCAGACCGTTCAGGGAAGCCGCGATCGCTGCTTATGAATCAGGCCTGGGGCTGAATGCAGGGCATGACCTGAGTCTCGTCAATCTTAAATTCTTTTCACAGAATGTCCCCCACCTGCTGGAGGTTTCTATCGGCCACGCACTGATCTGTGATGCCCTGTATTATGGCATCGAAAATGCTATACAGATGTACCTTCGGCAGCTTAAATAAATTTCCGACATGATTAAAACCTGCATTTTTCCCGCTTTATGTTTCCTTCTTTCAACCTTATGTATTGCGGGAATTCCTGATAATGACAAACTGGTAAAGAAGGCCGAAAAGATTCAGCATTCGGTGTTTACCATAGATTCTCACACTGATACACCACTAAGGCTAATGACGGGCGATTTCGATATCAGCCTTAAGCACGACACTGGTTCCCAGCCGGGCAAGGTTGATTTTCCCCGGATGAAGGAAGGAGGCCTCGACGCGATTTTCTTCGGGGTGTTCATCTCCCAGGGAAAAAGAAACCCAGAAGCCTTCCTGCATGCGAAGAATGAGGCTTTCGAGATCATTGACACCATAGATGCTGTTCTGAAAAGAAACAAATCTGTTGCTTCTCTCGCACTCGATCCCGACCAGGGTTACCGGCTGAAGAAAGAAGGGAAGATTGCAGTATTTATGGGGATGGAGAACGGTTACCCCCTGGGCCTTGACCTTTCGCTTGCCGAAGCCTATTTCAAAAGAGGAATTCGTTACATCACTCTCTGCCATACAAAAAACAATGACATCTGTGATTCTTCGAATGACACCCTGGCCTTCGGAGGCCTCAGTGCATTCGGGATAAAACTGGTAAAGGAAATGAACAGGCTGGGTATGATGATTGATGTTTCCCATATGTCGGATAAGGCATTCTACGATGTCATGCATTATTCCGATCTTCCTGTCATTGCATCGCATTCCTGTTCACGCGCCATCTGCGATAACCCGAGAAACCTCAACGACCAGATGCTCATGGCTCTTGCTGCCAACGGAGGGGTGGTTCAAATGTGCATACTCAGTGCATATGTCAAAGCCGATCCAAATCCAGCAAAGGATTCAGCCAGGGCTGAACTCAGAAAAAAATACCATGATTACGAAGGATTGTCAAAGGATGAAATGAAGCAGGCCCGCAAGGACTGGCGGTCTCTTGACGAAAAATTTCCCGCACACCTTGCAACGGTAAGCGATGTGGTTGACCACATTGACCATATGGTAAAAGTGGCAGGTATTGACCACGTTGGAATAGGCACCGATTTTGACGGGGGTGGAGGGGTCAGCGGATGCAAGGATGTAAGCGAAATGAAAAATATCACCCTGGAACTCGTCAGGAGAAAGTATTCGGTATCGGAGATCAGGAAAATCTGGGGAGGCAACCTCATGCGGGTGATGAAACAAAATCTTGACCATGCCCAACAATAGCGAAGGATTCAAAGCGGCCCTGAAGGATTTTAACCTCAGTGCCATCCGCAGTATTCCCAAGGCCGATCTGCACAATCATTGCATGCTTGGAGGCAAGCCTGCAATTCTTAACAGGTTCAACGGAGAAAAACTTCCGGCGTTCAAAGCAAGAACCATGGGCATCGAGCCTCTGAACCAATGGATAGGAGAGGTTTATGCTCCTTTCATGAAAAAGCCCGGTGCATTTGAAAAGGCAGTTGAGGCTGCATTCATTCAGGCAAAATCTGATGGGATCAAGGTGCTTGAGATGAGCATGGATGGTTTCTTCGGAAGCCTGTTCAATATCTCGCCTGAACGTGCTGTTAATTCGTTAAAGCATTTTCACTCACTGATCGCTCCTGAGATCGATTTTAGGCCTGAACTTGGTTTTCCCAAGACCCTGGCCTTGCGCACAATGCTGAAACACCTGGAACCTTTCCTTGCCTTTGATTATTTCAAAAGCTTTGACCTGTATGATGATGAGAAAGCCCAGCCGCTTGAAAATTTTCGTGAGCTCTTCCATTTTGCACGCACAGCTGGTCTCAAACTCAAAGCTCATGCGGGAGAGTTTGGTGATGCAGATTCGGTGAGGAAAGCGGTTGAACTGCTCGGGCTGGATGAAGTCCAGCATGGGATCGGTGCCGCCGACTCCCCTGAAGTCATGAAGTGGCTCGCCTCGAATAATATTCGTCTGAATGTTTGTCCTGAAAGCAACATTAAACTTAAGAGGGTCAGGTCATATAAGACACATCCCATCAGGATTCTCTTTGATCACGGGGTTAAAGTGACGGTAAATTCAGATGATTTCCTGCTTTTCAGGGCAGGGGTTTCGGAACAGTTCTTAAAGCTTTACCAAAACAGGGTTTTTTCTGCTGATGAACTTGATGTCATCAGGCTGAATGGGATGTCCTGATGAATATTGACCTCAGGCTTTACGGGCTTTCTTTATCTGCCCGAAATATTCAATCGTTTTCCTTATCGTATTGTGCTGAAGGGTAAAATACAGCAATAACGACATCAGCCATAAAGCCCCCAGGTTGAACCAGAAGGTGTCAATTGCCAGAGGTCCGATGTATTTAACGGGAGCATAAAAATGTGCCCTTCCGGCCTTCGACTGCGGGTCCATGAACACAGGGTCTTTCTTCCTGATCAGCTTGTCTTTTCCCTGAATGACTTTGTCGGTGGAAGCCGCATTCAGCACCAGGTCGGCCAGGCTCTCGTTGTAGTAATCCTGCTTAAGCCTGTATACTCCATCCTGCCCGTATCGGTCAACCAGTTTCTGGTAAATGGCATCGTGGCGCTCGCTGGCCCTGCTGAGCCTGCCTGAGAAAAGGATACTGAGGGAGTCAAGGTAAGTCCTCATCCGCAGATTCATATCATCGCTTAACCCAGCAGGTGTAAGAGCCGATACCTGGGGGTTATGACTGAAACCTGCCTCTTTCTCAAGTTCGCTGATTTCGTTCCTCAGGATCACAAGGTTCTGCAGGGTTTTTTGCTGTTCTTCCTTTTTCACGATGAACATTCTTGATTCATCAAGCAGTCCTTTCAGTGCGGGTATCCTGAGAGATGCAATATAGGAATATTCCGACATGGCTTTTTCAGAAGGGTAGAATGGTTTTTCATACCTGTTATTCCTGAACTGTTCCACGGCCATTGCCTCAAAACTCCATCGCGAGGCCATCATGTCACCTACGAAAGGAACATTGACCCTGGAGCTTATCGAAGGGTTGAGGTTGTCGAAAGGTACGATGGTGCCGCTCAGAAGCAGCTGGGGAACAAGTATGAACGGGATGATGATGTAAATTGCGACAATCGAATCAAGACCCGAAGAGATGTTCAGCCCGGCCATATTGGCAAAGCAGGAGGCCGAGAAAAGGATCAGCCAGTATGCCAGTGTCATGCCGCGGATGTCGAGAATCCAGTTCCCGATCAGAACATATAGCAGAGTCTGGATGGCCGAAAGCACAAACAGAAGAATGATTTTTGAGTTCAGGTAACTGCTGCGGCTCAGGTGCAGGAATGCCTCCCGTTTGAGGATCCGGCGGTCCCTGAAGATCTCTTCGGCGCTGACCATCATTCCAAGGAATAGTGCAACTACGACGCTCATGAACATATACGCAACAAGGTTCCTGTTCCCTCCGAAGAAATACGAATCACCGCTGTAATACCTTGTCAGATATGCCAGCAGGGCGGCAAGGACCGGAGCTTCAAAGAGATTGATCACCAGGTATTGCCTGTTTGTGATCTTCGTCAGGAGGTTCCTGAGACCGAAAATCCGGAACTGCTTCCACTGGCCTGGAACCTTAAAATAATTTACAGGAAGCTTTTGTTTTTTGGCCGAAAGTTTCAGATTTGGCTGGATATCTTTCCTGAAATGATCATACCATTCAGAGGGGGAGACTTTTCGGTTAAGGGTCAGTCTCCCGTATTCGCTTACCGTTTTCGCTTCGGTTATCTGCAGAATAAGTTCAGGATTGACATACCCGCAGTTCTCACACTCGCTTTCGGTCGGATTCGCATGGTTGCTGAGGGTTTTAAAATAGGTAAGCGCATCGATGGGGTTGCCGTAGTATATCGGGTAACCTCCTTTATCCATGATCAGCAGGATATCGAAAAGCTTATAGATATCAGATGAGGGCTGATGTATATTCACCACGACAAGCCGGCCTTTAAGAGTTTGCTCCTTCAGCAGCAGCATGACCAGTTCAGAATCCATGGATGACAATCCTGAGGTGGGTTCGTCTACAAATAATACAGAGGGTTCGCGGATGAGTTCCAGGGCTATGTTCAGGCGTTTACGCTGTCCGCCGCTGATGAATTTGTTCAGTGGATCCCCGACCCTGAGGTCCTTGATGCCGATGAGTCCGATGTCTTTTAATACCTTTAATACAGCCCTGATCAGCTGCATCTCTGTGAAATCCCTGAAACACAATTTCGCATTGAAATACATGTTCTCAAACACCGTCAGTTCTTCCACAAGAAGATCATCCTGTGGTACAAAGCCTATCACGCCTTCGAGCTTTTCCTTTTCGGTTCCCAGTTCATGTCCGTTGATGAGGATCTCACCGTTGAGCAGGCCGAGGCTTCCGTTGAAGACGTTCAGCAAGGTTGACTTGCCCACACCGCTTCCTCCCATGATCCCGATGAGTTCACCCGAGCGTGCAGTAAAGCTGAAAGGATGTATACCGTTGGTACTGTTCTTAAAACGGTATTCTATTTCTTTTGCGGTGAACTCAATGTGAATTGTCTCGTCACCGTGAAGGAATTTTGAGGCAATATCAGTATAATAAACCGGGGCGATTTTAAGGCTGGTGAGAATTGCCCCGTTGGCAAGGAAAAACGCACGGTATGGTTGTATGTTACGCCCGTTGAGGTACAAAGGGACCTTGCCGAGGTATCTTGCAAAAAAACGGCGGACCGTGGGGAAGTATAAAACCACCATACAGCCGTCCATATGTTCTCTGAAGATATGCCGGTTGCCTTTATTTGCCTCCTGGTCGTCGATCGTCAGCATGTCGGGGCAGGGGGTTTCAGAACCAAATGGGTCCAGGATGAAATCCAGTGCATTGCTGAATTCATTCTCGGGTATGCTGAATGCATGTTTCAGCAAGCCCGAGTATCCCATCATCTGCTTGTTTTCTTTAAGGCCCGACCCAGACTCGCTCCTGCTGATCTCATCCACAAATTCGATGAACTTGATAAATACGATAAGCCTGTCGAGAAATGGAAGATCCCTGGAAATTTTCTGGCAGATGGCCGAGATCTTGGGTGATATATCAACAGAAGCCGATGAGGGTGAATCCTCATCGGGCCGGTGAAAGAAAAGAAGTTCGTCGAAAAGTTTCAGGTATTCTTCAAGCTCCTGGGTATTCAGCTGGTCACGCAGGTAAGATTCAAGGATGAACCTGGAATTATCAGATACCTGCTTCCTGGCAGTTGCTGCAACTGTTGCGAACAGCTGCACCAGGGCCATCAGGATAGGTTCGGTCATTTAATAAAGGTTGCCCTTACACTTTCGGCCAGGTCACCTATTTCAGCTGCTTTCTGCTGAGGTAGTTTCTTGTCGGCTTCAAGTCCGTAGTTGGAATAAATGGCTTTAAGCTTACTCACCTCATCGCCTATCGGCTTAAGTTCTGAATCCATATTGTAGGCTGTAAGTAAAGTCACCAGCTTGTCAAGATTGGCTTTCTGCTTGAAAATAACGGTCGAGATAGCTTTGTTGTCACTTGCCACCTGGTTCAGTGCAGTCGCAAGATAAAGGGCTTCAACAAAAGTACCGGTTGCAACAAGTACAGCGATCTGGTTACGGTTGTTCTTACTGAGGAAATCATTGGTGCTGTTAAAGATCTTTGTCACCATGTTCACCAGGGAGTCTTTGTTGTTGTTTAATTTCTTCACCCTGTCAACAATAGTCGGGTCATAAACACCTGCAATGCCAAGATCGTTGGCGAGTTTTCCCGTACATGCGATGAACTTGTTTGTCTCGTCAATATAATTATACGTTGCGGCATATGCCAGGTCGGCACTGTAAACACCCAGGTTGAGGGCTTTTGCCTTCTCAGTAGAATACTTGGTCACGTTGGAAGGTGGATTGGTAATATTGAAAATAAATCCTGCCTTTGCCCTCTGGAGCATCATGGTAACTTCAAACGGTGTTGGGAACTGGTACAAAAGGTTCTTGTTTTCAGGTGAAAGATTGACATCTTTCTTAATAGTGTCGGCAGCGGCCTTGTTGGCAGATTCATCCTGTTTTGCAGTATTGTTGCAGGAAGTCATTGTCAAAGTAGCGCTGAATACCAGGATAAGGCCTGCGAAAATTGTTCTGAATGCTTTCATATTGTTATAAGTTTCTGAATGGATTAGCGAATTTACACGATTTTTTTTAATGATACATCCTTGTTAAAAAAAACATTCATTAGTGATGGCGGATGAGGATTTTGTGGTTCTCCGGATTATTGGCTGCCTCAAAGGCAGAAATGATTTCACTGAACGGGTAGATTCCCGAGACCAGTATTGAAGGATCGATCAGTTTCCTTTCAAGCAGGTTCAGTGCTGGCTTAAACAAGCCGCAGCGTGATCCTAGTATGTTGAATTCGTTGATGACGATGCTGTTAAGATCGGGGCTCGAAGTGTTAGCGACAGTTGTTTTTAAGACCATTGTACCCCGGGGCCAGAGATGGGAAAGGGCCAGTTCAAATCCCCGGGAACTGCCTGTGCAATCTACACAGACTTCGGCTTTACTTGCAGGATCGAGTTCCCTCAGCTCAACTGCATTGATCCCGGCAGAAAGGGCAAACCGGACTTTTTCGGGTACCGTATCAACTGTGGTGTAGTCAAATCCCTGGAGCCTGGCGACCATTGAAACAAGCATGCCAAGTTTTCCTGCCCCGAATATCATCATATTCCCGGATGGTTTTACATGCAATTGTTCGAATATTTCAACAGCTGCTGCCAGAGGTTCGGTGAACACTGCCATTTGCACAGGTACCGAATCAGGAACAATGTGAAGGTTTTTGGCGGGCAGGGCAATGAAATCCGCAAAAACCCCCTGTCGTCCTGCAATACCCACAACTGTGCGGTTCATGCAATGTGTGCGGCGGCCTGAACGGCAGAGATAACAATTTCCGCAAGAGCAATTGATCTCCCCGACCACGGTTTTACCGCTGAGGATATTTCCCTGGCTGACGACTTCCCCAACGAACTCATGACCAGGCACTCCTTTGAAACCCATATACCCTTTGATGATCTCAAGGTCTGTATTGCAAATCGCAGAATACTTAATTTTAACGAGGACTTCATCGGGAGCGGGCACTGGAAGAGGGATGTCTCTTAAACATAGCTCCTTCTCGAAAAACAGGGACTGCATGATCAAATTATTTTTTGAATAACGAAAATAACCTATTTTTACATGTAAATAAAGCAAATTTTCAAAACAGTATGCATTTATCGCTGAGCGTTTGCCGTAAATTCTTCCTGGTCCTGATCGTACCTGTAATTATGTTGCCGCTGTCGTGCCGGCAAAAGAGCAAGAGTGCGGATGTTGCTGGTCAGCGGATTGCCGAGGACAGGACTCCTTCAGGACCTTTAAAAAAAGTCACAGTTTACCCTTACTGGGTTACTACCTGCCAGTTTGCAGGTTATTACCTGGGAAAAGAAAAAGGTATTTACCGAAAACACGGCATTGATCTGAACATCCTTCAGTATAAACCTTCGGTGTCGACCAATGACATCATTAAGCTGGGGCAGTCCGATTTTGCCGTTCTCTGGCTCGTCAATGCCATTGAAATGAGGAGCAGCGGTATTAACATTGTAAACATCGCCCAGTTCTCAAGCCGTTCTTCACTAATGCTTCTTGCGAAGAAATCAAGTGGTATAAGGAAAATAGAAGATTTTAATGGTAAAAGGGCCGGGATCTGGGACGGGTATGAGCTTCAACCCAGGACCCTTTTTGCAAAGTATAAGCTGAATACAAAGATCATCCGCATCGGGAGTACGAACAACCTGTTTCTGAAGGGGGGTGTGGACATTACCAATGCCAATCTTTTCGACGAATACCATACTATTATAAACAGCGGGTATGATTCAAGCGAGCTGGTTCCTTTTATGTTTGCCGATTACGGACTGAATTTTCTCGAAGACGGGGTTTACTGCCTTGAAGAAAAGCTGAAATCCGATCCTGTACTTTGCGTCGAATTTGTCAAAGCAACGATAGAATCCTGGGAATATGCGCTCAATCATCCCAATGAAAGTGTTGAGAGCATTATTAAAAATCAGAAACTTCAAAATATGCCGGCGAATAAATCACATCAGACCTGGATGATAATGAAATACAGGGAACTCTACCTTCCTCCCGGGAAAACAGAAATGAATATCATGCTAAGCGATTCTGACTATATCTCAAACGCAAGGATTCTGCTCCAGAACGGACAGATCAGCCGTATTCCTGAATACAAATCGTTTTTCAGGCCCTATACAAGCCTATTACATCCTTCAGCAGCAAAGTAGACCGGCTTATGACCCAGATTAAACAGAAAAGTGTCAAAAGAGGCCTTACATATAAAATGATCCTGCTGATCTTTTTGTCTATAGCCTTTATCATGGTCCTGATTTTCGTCTACAACTACCAGGTCACCAAAGGTATCGTTGTAAAGAACCTGAAAAGCCAGGCTGGCCGTTTGGCTGAAAATACCGTTCTCAGGATTGATAAAATCCTGTCGGGCATCCAGGAAATCCCTATGAATTATGCCCCTCTCATACTATCAGAACTCGGGAACGAAAAAGAAATGAAATACCTGCTAAGCCAAATGGTTAAGAGCAACAAAAATATTTTTGGCGCTGCCCTTGCCTTCGATTCGAACCATATCCCCAATAAGGAAAAATATTATTCTTTCTATTACTGCCGCGACAAGGATTCCCTGAAATTCACCCATCTGGGAAATGCCAACTATAATTACTATATAATGGACTGGTTCCAGATCCCGAAAGAGATCGGCAAGGCTCAGTGGACAGAACCTTATATCGATGAAGGAGGCGGTGGGATCCTGATGTCGACCTATTCAGTCCCCTTGTTCAAGGATAAAAATGGGAAAAAGGAATTTTGGGGCATCCTCACTGTTGACGTTTCACTCAACTACCTTCAGGAGATTGTAGATTCGATCAAAGTATACAACTCAGGTTACGGCTATATGATCTCTCATATCGGGACTGTAGTTACCCACCCAAAGAAAGATGAGATTATGAATGAATCCATTTTCTCCATTGCCGACAACAAAAATCTTCCGGAACTCAGGAAATTCGGAAAAGATATGATCAACGGTGGGGAAGGATTTGCTCAGATCCCTTACATAAATAATAAAGACAATAAGCTTAGCTGGCTGGCTTATGCCCCGGTCCCTTCAAACGGTTGGTCTGTTATTATTGTTTGCCCGGTGGATGAGTTCATGGCCGATGCGAATGAATTGTTCAGGACACTTATGCTTCTGGCAGCATCGGGACTTATAATAATCTTCATTGTAATTCTTTTCATTTCACGTTCCATCACCGGCCCTCTGAGGAGACTTACCACAGCTGCCGAAAAGTTTGCTGAAGGAGATTTTAATGTGGCTCTTCCTGCCATACGCAGCCAGGATGAGATCGGGCGGCTCAACAATGCGTTTGTGTATATGCAGGAAACCCTCGCCAAGACTATCCATGACCTTCAGAAAACGACTGATGAACTTAAGGTTTCGCATGAGCAGCTTGAAGAATACAGCAGGACACTGGAGCAAAAGGTTGACGAGAGGACTTCTGAACTGAAAGCCAAGCACCAGGAACTCGATGCCGCCTTCAACCGTTTGAAGGCAGCACAGGCACAGCTGGTGCAGAGCGAGAAGATGGCCTCACTCGGGCAGCTTACAGCCGGCATTGCACATGAAATAAAGAATCCCCTGAACTTCATAAATAATTTTTCGGAACTCTCTGTTGAACTGGTCCAGGAGATACTTGAGGAAAAAGATAAATTCACTTCCTGCCTGGGTGTAAAAGATGCGGATTACATCATCAGTATCTTGCAGGATATTGAAGGGAATGTCAAAAAGATTCATGATCATGGTAAGAGGGCGGATAGCATTATTCGTGGTATGCTGCTCCATTCCCGGGGCAAGTCGGGCGAACGCATGCCTACCGATATCAACGCATTGCTGGCCGAATATGTCAACCTGGGATACCATGGCATGAGAGCCACCGATTCATCCTTCAACGTCAAACTCGAAAGTGATTATGACCCCAACCTCAAACTGGTCAATGTTATTCCCCAGGATCTCAGCAGGGTATTCCTGAATATGATAAACAATGCCTGCTATTCAACACACCAGAAAAAGAAGGAATTCAAAGATGCATATTTCCCGATTCTGAAAGTTTCAACCAAAGACCTGGGTGATAAGTTTGAGGTCAGAATATGGGATAACGGCAAGGGTATGTCGAAAGCAGTCATCGAAAAAGTGTTCAATCCTTTCTTTACAACCAAACCGGCCGGTTCAGGAACTGGTCTTGGGATGTCGATCAGCTTCGATATTATAGTTCAGGAACACCAGGGGCAGATTGCAGTTGATTCAAAAGAAGGGGAATATGCCGAATTCGTGATTACCATTCCCAAAGTGGAATCATAGAAAAGTAAAGAAAATCCAAACGAAAAAACTAACATACTATGAGCGACGATGCAGTTAAACAGGTAAAGATCATGGTTGTAGACGATGAAGTCGATCTTGAACCACTTGTAAAACAAAAATTCAGAAGGCAGATCAGGGATGGTGTTTACGATTTTGTATTTGCACATAACGGGCTTGAGGCCTTAAGCAAACTGATTGAATTCCCTGAAATAGGCATTATACTTTCAGATATCAATATGCCTGAAATGGATGGGCTTACCTTGCTTATGAAGCTGAAAGAACTTAAGAATCCCGGGCTGAAAACTGTTGTCGTTTCGGCATACGGGGACATGGAAAACATCAGGACTGCCATGAACCGGGGAGCTTTTGATTTTCTTACCAAGCCAATAAATTTTGAAGACCTCGAAATTACCATCAATAAGACCATGGATGAGATTCTTCAGATCCGCAAGGGCCTCGAGGAACATGATCAGCTCCTGTCGATTCAGCATGACCTTCAGACTGCAAGGGAAATACAGCAGGCCATTCTTCCCAAGTTCTTTCCACCTTTTCCCGACCGTAAGGACTTTGACATCTTTGCCGAGATGAACGCCGCAAAAGAGGTGGGAGGTGATTTTTATGATTTCTTCATGATCGATAACGACAGGATTGGTTTCGTGATCGGTGATGTTTCTGGCAAAGGCGTACCTGCCGCTATTTTCATGGCTGTAAGCCGCACCATTATCCGTGCCACCGGTCTAAAAGGAATGCCTGCCGATGAATGTATGAATTATGTGAATAACCTTCTGTGCAGCGAGAGTGTATCGTCTATGTTCGTTACGGTGTTTTACGGCATCCTGAATACAGCAACAGGGGAGCTCGAATATGTAAACGCCGGTCATAATCCGCCTTATATCATCAATGCATCAGGACTAAAAAGTGTTGAGCTCACGAAAGGAACGGTACTGGGAGGCATTGAACACTTTAATTATAAATCGCGGAAGATAAGCCTGCAGCCGGGCGATGTTCTTTTCCTGTATACCGACGGTGTAACCGAAGCCTTTAATCGCAACGGTGAGCTTTACAGTGATAAGCGCCTTGAGGACTTGCTCAACCTCAATCTGGCTGCTGGTCATATTGACATAATAAGGACTACACTGGGCGATGTGGCTGTTCATGCGGCTGGAATACCCCCAAGTGATGATATTACCATGATGGCGATCAGATATTTCGGCAGATGATCCTTACCCGGGAAAAGGCATACGGTTCATATCATATCATAGAAGTTGAGGGCAGGATTGACGGACTCACCTCATCAGCCCTCAGTAAATCCTTTGAACAGGCCGCTGAAGACGGGCACCATACTATAATTGTAGATTTTTCGGCTGTTTCATACATCAGCAGTGCAGGTCTAAGGGTATTTCTGCATATGCAGAAGAAACTTAAGCCCGTGGGAGGAGAACTCATACTCCTTTCGGTTCAGGAATCTGCTATGGATGTGTTCAGGGTGAGCGGTCTGCACAAATTGTTCAGGATCATTGCCGGATTATCGGAACTGAACAATAGCGAACCTGCATCAGTGCAGGTAAGCACGGGGGATTCCAGGCCGGTGAGTTCCGATGGAGTTTTTAGCTGGGCGTTCAGGGAGGTGGAGCCAGGGAAGTATTCAGGTATTGGGAATTCTTCAAAACTCAGGAAGGGCGGATATAAGGAAAGTGAAGTGACGACCATTTCACAGACAGAGCTTCAGTTTGCCCTTGGACTGGCTTCTGTGGGTGAGTCTCTTAAAGATTATCAAAGCCTTTTCGGCGAGGCCATGGTTGTGAATCATCACTTTTTCGGTTACCCTGCGGTGGAAATGCCTGCAGTGGATTATGCCTGGTATTCAAAAACGCATCCCGGACCGGTACATTTTCTTCACGGACTGAAATTTGAAGGAGATTACAGCCTCTGTTTGCGTTTTGATTCCCCCTCGGCTGTTGATATGCTGAGCCTTGCCCGCAAAGCCGCAGGGATCAGCGGGAAAGAATTTTTCGGGATTGTCATGGTTGCGAAAAGTGCCGGGATCTATGGCCTGAATCTCAGGAAGATCCCATGGCAGGATAATATTCCATCAGATCAGGAAATTATGAGTGATGCCAATTTTTCCGACTGGTTTGATTTTCCGGTAGAGGATACGGATATTCACAAAACCCTGGTTGCCGCGGGAATTTATTCAAAAAGCGGGGAGGATGAGGAACTGCATATGCATGCCGTGGTTTTCTCAAAGGGGCTCATCGGTAAGACAGGCATGGATGTTAATGCCGAACTGGAAAGGATTTTACATGGTACCGAGCCTCTCAGGGTGGTGCACCTTCTCGAAGAAAGCAGGTTTTTCTATGGCATTGCCGGAATAATAGCGTTATAATATGGAACTCTGGGTTGGTGCGATGAATCTTGGTTTTTTATATGCCTTTATGGCATTGGGAACCTTTATCACCTACCGTTATTTCAATATTGCAGATATCACCATCGACGGCAGCTTCACACTTGGCGCAGCTACAGGGGCCATGCTGATTATCGATGGATGGAATCCTTTCCTCGTTTTGCCTGTATCCTTTGCTGCAGGAGCCATGGCCGGTTTCGTGACCGGCCTCATTCATACCCGCTTCAAGATCGATTCGCTGCTGTCGGGGATCCTTGTGATGACCGGATTATACTCGGTGAACCTCCACATAATGGGGAAATCGAACATCCCTCTGATGAACCATCCCACATTTGAGAGGATTCTTGGAAAGCTCAATCCGGGACTGCCTGAGGAGATTTGGACAGGTGTTATCCTTCTGGTTGTGATGCTTGCTGTATGGCTTTTGCTTTCAGCCTTTCTGAAGTCTGACCTCGGACTTACCATGCTTGCCACAGGGAATAACCCCGTGATGATATCGGCCCAGGGGGTCAGTACCGACCGTATGAAACTGCTTGGGATTACCCTGGCAAACGGGCTTGTTGGACTTTCAGGCATTCTCGTCGCCCAGTACCAGGGCTTTGCCGACATAGGCATGGGAATTGGTTCAATCATATACAGCCTGGCAGCCGTGATCATCGGCCAGGCTCTGTTTCGTACCCGCAAAGTCCTGGTTTCGGTGCTCGGTGTGATCCTCGGCGCCGTCATTTTCAGGCTGGCTGTGGCCGTGGCCCTGAAGATTGGGTTCGACCCGAATGACCTGAAGATTCTTACTGCCCTCTTCGTGCTGTTGACGCTGGTGATTTCTTATTCCATGAAAAACAGGCCCGGCGGGAATAATAAAGTCGTTGAATGGATAAGGAAGCACAGGATGATACTGCTTGCCCTTTTTGTACTGGGGCTTCTTGCATGGTTTGCATTGAAAGGCCTCAAGCCAGGGAATACCCCCGCCGAAAGGAAGGCCATGCCAAAGATCGGCATCATCATCACCAACCAGAGCAACCTGCTGATGAAGACCCGCGACGGGTTTATGGATGAAATGAAACGGCTGGGATATAAACATGGCGTTAACTGTGAGATCAGGGAGTTTAATGCCGAAGGTGACATCCCTGCCAATAAAACCATCGTTGATCACCTGGTTGCCGAGAATGCCGATCTTCTTGTACCGATTTCAAGCGCTTCGACCCAGGCTGCTGTAAGCAAGGTCAAAGACAGGCCGATCGTTTTTGCCACTGTGGCCGATCCTTTCATATTGGGGGCAGGAGTTTCGCCGATTAACCATCCTGCTAATGTCACAGGAATATACGGGCATGCCCCGGTAAAGGAACTGCTGTATATACTCACGAAGATCTTTCCCGGTAAGAGGACGATTGGTACGATTTATAATCCGGGATATCCTAATACAAAAGTAAACCTGGGAGATCTTAAAAAAGCGGTAAAAGACTTTCCGCAGATAACACTTGAAGAAGTAAGTGTAAGCGGAACAGGTGATGTTCTGCAAGCGGCACAGTCCCTGGCGTCGAAAAACATTTGTGCGTTTCTCCTCATCAATGACCTGAGTGTGTTTGATGCACTTGAATCGGTGGTGAGGGTGTCGAAGATGCATAAAAAACCCATTTTCGCTAATGATGCCGACTGCCTTGAGAAGGGAGCATTCCTGGTTTACGGATATGAGTACTATATCAGCGGAGTGCAGGCTGCCCGGCTCTCTGACCGAATCCTCAGGGGAGAATCTCCTGCAGGTATCCCGTATGAGCGATTTGCCCATATCCTGCTCGGAATCAACAAGGATCTGGTTGCTGAATATGGCTTGAAGATTCCCGACAGCCTGATGTCAAAGGCCGAAGCGACCATCCGCAAGGGAAAATTTTCAAAAAAGCCTTTCACCCTGCCGGTTTCAGCAGGTTCAGCCCGTCCGGTAAAGATGGCTTTGTTCCAGTATGCCCATAACCGTTTGCTTGACCAGGCTATGCAGGGGTTCAGGGATGAGATGATCCGTGAAAAGTATGTTCACGGACGTAAGATCGAGATGAGTTTCTTCAATGCCCAGGGTGAATTTTCAATTGCCCAGTCGGTGGCAAAAAATATCATGTCTGAAGAATTTGATTATATCGCCACATTCTCAACCATTGCACTCCAGACGATGGCAGGCGTGAATGACAGGATCCCCCAGGTTTTTTCGGCTGTGACCGATCCCATTCAAGCCGGTGTGGCTTCCGGAGCTATGGAGCACCGGCCCAATTTAACCGGAGTAGCAACTCCCCAGCCAGTGGCTGCGACCATCAGGCTGATAAAAGCCCTGCTGCCGAAGGCCCACACCATTGGTATGGTTTGGAATACTTCTGAATTGAATTCTGAAATATGTACAAAACTTGCACGCGAAGCCTGTAAAACATACGGCTTCAGACTGATCGAGCGTACTGTGACCGGGACCAATGAGGTGGATGAAGCAGTTAAAGCGCTTATAGCGTCAGGGATAGATGTCTTTTTTGTTTCCGGGGATGTTACCACCTCCCAGGTGATACCCAGTATTGCAAGGCTGATGAGGGACAAGAAAATACCTTTTTTTACAAACACTCCTGAAGACATACAATCGGGAATCCTGGCAAGTTTCGGAGCATCGTATTACGAGGTAGGGAAAAAAGCCGGTACAATGATGACCGGCATAATGAACGGGGCGAGTCCGGCCGATATTCCGATCGAATGGTATATCCCCGAAAAACTTTGCCTCAACCTGGCGATTGCGAAAGAACAAAAGATACAGATCCCCGATACCATATTGAACAAAGCTGTGGTCAAAGTATATAAATGATGATCAGACTGAAGAACATATCGGTCAAATTCAATGCGCGTACCATCGATGAGGTGTTTGCACTGAAAAACATCAACCTCGAGCTGAAGGAAGGGGAGTTTGTGACAGTGATCGGGACCAATGGTTCGGGTAAATCGACCTTGCTGAATGTCATTGCAGGGAATATTGGTACGGATGAGGGGCAGGTCATAATTAACGGCAGGGATATGACCCGGAAGCCTGCTTACAAGAGGGCGGCTGTTATTTCGAGGGTCTTTCAGAATCCTTACATGAGCACTGCTCCGGATATGTCTATAGCCGAAAACCTGCTGATGGCCTGGTTCCGGGGCAAGACGCGCTATCCGGTTTTCAGCCTGAACAAAAAACTGATGAACCTGTTTTCGGAACGCCTGCTGGAACTCGAAATGGGGCTTGAAGACCGCCTTCATAATGCGGCCGGCACTTTGTCGGGCGGACAGCGCCAGGCGATCACTCTGCTGATGGCCGTGCTGCGTAAGCCAAAAATTCTTCTGCTGGATGAGCATACTGCGGCACTTGACCCCAAGACCGCTGCCCAGGTAAGTAAGTTGACCAGCAAGTTCATCCAGGCCGGTAATCTCACTTCACTTATGGTGACACATTCGATGAAACAGGCCCTGGAAATGGGAAACAGGATCATCATGATGCATAAAGGTCAGATCATTTCTGATATTCCGGGAAAAGACAAGGAACTTTTAACGGTCGAGGACCTGCTTGGAAAATTTGACACCATCCGGAAAAAGGAGAAGCTAACGCCCGAGATGATGGCGAATTTCAGGAGACAATATGTGTGAAGGAATTATGAATTACGAGTTACGAATCACCAATCGCCAACAACCAATCACCAAGTACCAGTTCCCTTTCAGAACCGATAAACGTAGATCATTTTCGCGTCGCCGTCCTTATAGTAATCTGGTATCTCGGCTTCGAGTTTGTACCCGAAGTTCAGGTAGAAATTGCGGGTCGGGAGATATTTCTCAAGTCCTGAGGTTTCGGCAATCACATATTTCCCACCTTTTGCTTTGATGAGCTTATGGGTTTCTTCGAGGATGATCTTGCCTATCCCTTTTCCGCGGAAATCGTTATGTGTGACGATCCAGAACAGGTCGTACCCTGCCTCGGTGCCCATTATATGGCCGTAACATGTATATGATACGGGTTTCCCGTCGACCTCGGCAAACAGGAATTTATACTCGCTGTGCTCACCGCACATCAGTCCGTCTTCAACAAGTTCAACAGCCACGGGGGTTTCGAAATCATAAAAGAATCCGGTTGATTCAACCATTTCCTTGACAGCTTCAATGTCAGATTGAAGTACGTGGTGGCGGTATGTTATCTTAGGGGAAGCCATATTTAAAAAAGTTACGAATTACGAGTTACGAGTTACGAATTACGAATTACGAATTACGAGTGACGAGTGACGAATGATCCGTGAAATTAGAAAATATTTTGGAATTTCCACCTGATCCAATTCAGAAAGTCTTCCATAACTCGTCATTCGTAATTCGTAATTCGTAATTTATTTCAGAGCGTCTTCGATAATGCGTTCCACGACCTGTGCAAAGGTGTATCCACCCTGCTTGATGGCTGCGACATAGCCGCTTTCGGGGGCAATGCAGGGATTGCCGTTAATCTCGAGGATGTAGGGTTTGCGGTTCTTGTCAACCCTGAAGTCAACCCGAACATAGCCTCTGAGTTCAAAGGCATTCCAGCATTTTATTGCGATGCTTTTCAATTCCTCCACGAGAGGAAGGTCTTCTTTCTTATATTTGAACGTACGGGGGGTGTGGTTGTATTCGAAGGAATCCTCGGTCCATTTTGCTTTGTAGCCGACAATCCGATGTTTCCCTTCTGGATAATCCTTAAAGAGGATCTCGGCGGGAGGCATAACTTCAGGACCTTTTTTTCCACCCAGAACCGAAAGGTTGAATTCTCTTCCGTCGATATACTGCTCGATAAAGAATTCTTTGGGGTTAAGTTTTTTTATCTTCTGAATATATGTTTTGTCGCTTCCTTTGAAGATGTTGTCTTCGTCGAGGCCCAGTGAACCGTCTTCCCAGATGGGTTTTACAATATAGGTGTCGTCTTTCTTCAGCTTGCCTATTTCGTCAAGCGTATACCAGTCGGAGGTCGGAAGTCCGTAAAGCCTCATCTGTTTTTTGGCAAGGACCTTGCTGGTGGTAATGAACATGGCTTCGAGCTGAACACCGGTATAGGGGATCTTCAGAACATTCAGGATCGACGGACTGATATGCAGTAGGGCGCCCGTCCCTTCCATCATCTCAACCATATTGAAAACAAGGAGAGGTTTTATTTTTTTCAGTTGTGCGATGACTTCGTCGAGGTGAATGTCGAAAGGAATTTCAGAAGATTCATATCCCAAAACTTTCAAGGCTTTTTTGATATGCTTCATCTGGCGGACTACATCCAGTTCATCCTCTTTCGGGTTTTCGCTCATCCTGTTGTAGAGGAAGACGACTTTTTTGTTTTTCATGTTCCTGGTTGTTGGTGATTGGTGGTTGGTGATTGGTGATTGGTGGTTGGTGATTGGTGATTGGTGAGGGTAGTGCCCTCATCACCTCATTACCTCATTACTTTGTTACCCTTTCCACCGCCGACTCCATGATCCATCCCATCAACTTCATAAAGGAAATTCCCTGAAGGTTGCAGATGATCGGGAGATCGGAATGTTCGGGATGCAGTCCGGCAAGCGGGTTGACTTCGATGAAGCCAGGGTTGCCTTCGGCGTCGAGGCGAATATCGACCCTTCCACCGTCGCGGCAGTTCAGAGCTTTCCAGGCGCTAAGCGAGACACTTGCACAGCGTTCGGCCAGTTCGTCATTTACTATCCTGTATTCAACCCTTTCCTCGCATTCTTCCTTGTTAATATAGGAGTAGGCAAATGCTTCGGCTTCACTGTTGGGGAGGATCTCCATAACCCCGACAGACCTGGCTTTTTCGCCTGTGCCGACAATCCCTACAGTGAATTCCCTTCCGGGAAGGTAAGTTTCGACAATAAGTCCCATTTCAAAGCGGGGGAGGAGTTCAATACAAATCTTTTCCAGTTCTCCCGGAGAATTCACCTTGCTTTTCGAATCTATCCCTTTACCGGTGCCTTCGCCGAGAGGTTTGACAAACAGGGGATACGGGAGTTTCACTTTTGCGATATCCGCCTTCTTACTGATAACAGCAAAGTCGGGAGTCGGAATGCCGCAGTCCCTGACCACATGCTTGGTCATCCCTTTATGAAGGGTGAGGGCCAGAACCAATGGATCAGAGAAGACATAGGGTATCTTGTAAGCGTCGAGGAGGGCAGGAACCTGGGCTTCCCGTCCTATGCCGTACATGCCTTCGCAGATATTGAACACCAGGTCCCAGCGCTCGCCTCTTGCGAGTTTTTCAACCAGGCTGCGCACATGGCCTATCCTCACAGTTTCATAGCCCAGTTGCTTAATAGTATTTTCAAGGGCTTCAACAGTGCTTTCGCGGTCGAATTCGGCGGTCTGCTCTTCGGAATAACCTTCCATGAGGTAATCCGACCGCAGGTCATACGTAAGGCCGACTATCATGGTCAGGAAATATCGGGATAAAGGAATTCCCTGTTCTCGAAATTCCGCAGTTTAACATACCCATTTTCGGCATGACCCAGGTTGTAATCGGGAAGCAGGGGGATCTTGCCTCCGCCTCCGGGAGCATCAACTACATATGTAGGAACTGCATAACCGCTTGTATGGCCCCTGAGGCCTTCCATGATATCCAGTCCTTCTTTAATGGTGGTCCTGAAATGTCCTGAACCGAGAACCGGGTCACACTGGTAAATGTAATACGGTTTAACCCTGGCGCGCAAAAGGGCATGCATAAGATTTTTCATGACCTTAACGCTATTGTTGATTCCTTTAAGAAGCACGGTCTGGCTTCCCAGCGGGATCCCGGCATTTGCAAGCTTTTCGCAGGCTTCCTTGACTTCAACAGTCATCTCATCGGCATGGGTAAAGTGTATGCTTAGGTACAGAGGGTGGTATTTTTTCAGCATGTTCACCAGCGGGCGGGTGATGCGTTGAGGCATCACAACCGGAACTTTGGTGCCGATGCGGATTATCTCAACATGCTGAATGCTGCGAAGCCGCGAAAGCAGGTATTCAAGGTGCAGGTCGGGCATGGTAAGCGGGTCACCTCCTGAGATCAGCACATCGCGAATCTCTTTGTGGTTCTGTATATAATTGATGCCGGCTTCCCAGGCTTTAACGCCCACATGGCATTTGTCTGTTGCCACCATCCTGGTTCGGGTGCAATACCTGCAGTAGGTCGAACAAAAACCGGTAACCAGGAACAGGACACGGTCAGGATAACGGTGAACAATATTTTCGACCGGACTGTCGTGTTCCTCGCTCAGGGGATCGGCATTTTCGCCCGGATGAATGATGAATTCATCGAACACCGGCACTACGCTTTTGCGCAAGGGCTGATCGGCATTCGTGCGGTCGAGAAGGCTGATGTAATAAGGGGTTATCCTTAGCGGCAGGGAATGATTGTTTCCGTCGGGCTTGATTTCACTGTCAGATAAACTGATATACCTTGAAAGCTGCTGAATTGAACGAGCTGAATTTTTAATCTGCCAGTGCCAGTTATTCCAGTCTTTGAGCGTTGCCTCAGGAAAAAATTCCTGCATAAAGGCAAGTGAACGTTCAGAGATAAGTGATTTGTCGCGATCGGTGCGGGATTTCAGGTATTCATCCAGTAGAGAGGCTTCGTCTATGAAGGAGGGTTGTTTACTTGGAGGCTCTTCGTCTTCTGGGAGTTCTTGACGAGGAATGGCCAGCTTCTCGTTCGGTGATTTTTCCATTGCTTTTTTTTGAGTGTTATATGAATAATTGTTAATGGTGTCCTTTTGAATTAAAGCGGATATATAAACGCTGAAATTTCAAATTAGTATGCAAAGTGAAAATAAACATATAGTTTTTTTATCCGGGTACAAAAATACGTTGCAATTACCCGTTATTTTAAATTAATTTTGATTTTTATATTAAATTTTGTTAACAGGGATTTGTTAATAAACTTCCTCTAAATGAAGCTGTTCTGCAGGCAATTTGGAAGTGGTAATCCGATGGTCATTCTTCACGGACTGTTTGGTATTTCTGATAATTGGGTGAGTATAGCGCATGAACTCGGCGAACAGTATACGGTTTACGTTCCCGATCTTCGAAACCACGGGCAATCACAGCATTCTCCTGTATTTGACTTTGCCGTACTCGAGGATGATCTTCTTGAGCTTACCGAGGAATACTGTCTTGAAGACATAGTGCTGATGGGCCATTCGCTTGGAGGGAAGACGGCCATGTATTACGCCCTTCATCATCCGCAGACAATAAAAAAGCTCATCATTGTGGATATAGGTCTGAAGAAAGCTCCCGTGAACATGGAGCACCAGATACTGATCAATGCCATGCTTGATGTGGATTTTTCGAAGGCGCACTCGAGGTCGGATGTGGAAAGGCAGCTCGAAACCAGGGTACACAGCCAACGGCTGAGGCAATTTCTTCTGAAAAGCGTTTACTGGCGTGATAAGCAGAGCCTCGACTGGAGGCTTAACCTGAACGCTATAAATGAAAATCTTCTGAATATATTTGAGGGGGTGGAAGTGAGTGGAACGTTTAACGGGCCTGTATTATTTATCCGGGGAGGGCGTTCAGAGTATATTAATGACGAGGACCTGGCCGGGCTTAAAATTAAATTCCCCGGAGCTTTGGTGAAGACCATTCCGGAGGCCGGACATTGGGTTCACGCAGACGCACCCGGGGAATTCCTGGAAGCTGTCAGGGCTTTCCTTGATCAGTAACGAATCACATCAATACTGGAGACAGCAGTTTCAATAGTTATATAGATCTTCTTTTTACTGCTGTTGAAGTTTGAGGTCTGATACATCCGGTCGGCCTTTTTATCGAATCCTTTGAAGTTTCGGCTGATCAGGAAAGACTCTGAGTTGATCTGGCATCCAGAACCTTCGGGAACTTCGATCTTGATCGATGAAGCTCCTGCATTTAAAGTAACCCTGGTTGAGGGACTTTTATCTCCCAGTTTCATTTTGATCGCTGATGCGCCTGCATCAACGTTGATTGTATCGATAGTATAGTTGGAAAGGTCAAGATTCATATCGGCAGCGCCAATGTCGAAGATCATCTTCCAAACAGGTTTATCATTCAGTTTGATCTCGACTTTATTGCCGTCGATGGACCCGCGAACATGCTGTTTTTCGAGCGAAAGGCTGATCTTTTTAGATCCCAGAGTGTCTTTTGTGATGAGGGAATAATCGCCTACATCCCCGGTTTTTCTGAAGCTAAGGTAATCAGAAGTGATACCTTCGATCGTAAAGGAGCCTGCTGCGGCATCCAGGTCGAGAACCCCGCGTTTTGAGAGGGAATCGGCAGGGACGCTAAGATCCTGTTCGGAATAGGTTTTGGTGTCATTTTCATCATTGTCGATGTTCCAGTCATAATGCCTCTGCCAGCCTTTGGTGAAGCCCCAGAAGGGTGAATGTTCGGTAAGGCGGTTAAAGAATGTGACAGTAAAAGCCAGGATGATGATCACCGCAATGATCTTATAGAGATCTTTGATCGGAAGCACTGCAATACCCCAGAAAATAAGGATCAGGGGCCAGAGATTCCAGAGGATACGCCAGCCGGAATCAACGAATCCGAGGTTGCTGAGCAGGATGAGAAGTCCGAGTGCAATCAGGATTACGGGCCAGAAAATATGTCTGAATTTCATAGGTCTGTTATATTAGGAGTGAAATTTATTTTCTACCGATAATTGAATTGATGAGTAGTCCTGCACCAATAACAACAAGCAGTACAGGCCAGAGGTCGCCGAAATCAACATTAGGAATAAGCTGGTTGATCAGGAACAGCGAACCGAGAGTGATGAGTATCAGTCCGCCCACAAGACTCCCCTTTGACTTCTCAGATGAAACAAACGGATCACTTTTGGGTTGCGTCGGAGGAGCCGGATTTGAAAAAGGGTCCCTGGCTTTGAAAGGGTCATTTGAAGTGAAAGGTTCTGAAGCAGGTGGTTCAGGATTCGGAGAAGAAGTTCCGCCGGTTGAAGTATTGAACTGGTCGAACATTACAGGTTTTTCAGGGGTGATAACCCACAGAATAAAATAGATCAGCACACCGCCGCCACCGGCGAGTGCCAGTACGACGAAGGCAAGTCTAAGAAGAAGGGGGTCTGTGTCGAAATATTCAGCAAGGCCTCCGGCAACGCCCGCTATCTTGCGGTCGGTGAGGCTACGATATAAACGTTTAGGTTCCATGTTCAGTTTGTTTAGGATGAAAGCTTAGACGTGGATCCGTATTTGAGGTTACAGATCAGCCTGCTGGAACGTTTTTCCGTTTGTACATCCTTGAAGACATCAGTACGCTGATCTCAAACAGGCCGTAAAGGGGAACGGCAACAATCAGTTGGCTGAACACATCGGGGCTGGGAGTTATGACGCCGGCAAGAATAAGGATGACCACAAGGGTATGTTTACGGTATTTCTTAAGGATCGTCGGGTTCAATATTCCTATTTTTGTAAGCAGGAGGATGAGCACCGGTAGTTCGAAAACGAGTCCCATAAGCAAGGTAAGAAGGGTGATGTTGCTGACATAGGATGTGAGGGCAATCTGGTTTTTGACGGATGCGCTTACCGTATATCCGCCAAGAAAATTGATCATCAGCGGAGCGACAATAAAATAGGAGAACAACACACCTATTATAAAAAGCAGGAATACCATAAATACAGCACCCCTTGAAGCGCTGACCTCTTTAGGGGTCAGTCCGGGTTTGATAAACCTCCATAATTCCCAGAGAATATAAGGGAGGGAGGCAATTAGCCCGGCAATAAGCGAAATGTTCATATGAGCAAGGAACTGCCCTGCCAGGTTGATATTGATCAGCTCAAAACTCGACGGGTTGACGCAAAGTGAGGGCATTGACAGCATGTTTCCAAGTTTGCAAAGTACCCTGTAAGTGATGAAATCCTTTGATTTCGGGGCAAGAAGAATGGTGTCGAAGAGGATGTCTTTAAAAGCGAAGGCTACGATCGAAAGCACCAGGGCCACGATAAGTGAACGCCAGATGGTTCCCCTGAGAACATCGAGATGGTCCCAGAATGTCATTTCATCGTTTTCCGATTTTTTACCGAAATTTAAAAATCCGCCCATTGAGGCAAAAATACTTATTATTCTTAATTCCTTGCGGCATATTCAGAATTCGGGACGGTGTTTCACTAAAGACTTTATACTTTTTATATATGCTCCTTGCGTATTTCCTGATTTTCATGTAGGTTTGAATTCTCATTTGGTTCATGGTGTCATTTGTTTTTAAACGGTTTGCTGGCCTGCTTTTTTTGCTGATCTTCGGAGGGGCGGTCCATGGCCAGGATCACTCCCTTGATTTCTATATCAGCCAGGGAACCACCAATAACCCTGTTCTCAAGGATCTTTCAAACCGAATCAGGTCAAACCAGTACGACAGCCTTATAGCCAGGGCCAGCTACCTTCCCCAGGTGAATTTCAACGGAATGATGATGTATGCCCCTGTTGTCAACGGATGGGGTTACAGCGATGTAATTACAAACGGGCAGCAGCTCATAGGCGCCGTCACTGTCAATCAGCAGATCTTCAACAAAAAAACCAGGGAGGCAAACTACAGTAAGCTCGGGCTGGAAAACCGCAGCCTGGAAAATTCGCGGAACCTGAGCCTGAATGAGCTGAAGAAGGCGATCACTGCTCAATACCTTGCGGCTTATTCGGCCATTGCTGAATCGGGATTCCAGGGTAACATCCTCTCTACTTTGAAAGAAATGGAAGAGATATTGCAGATGTGGGTTGAAAAAGGGATCTACAGGCAAACCGACTACCTCTCAGTAAAAGTAGAGATCATGCAGCTTGAGAGGAACATCAGGGACCTTGAGGTTCAGTACCGCAGGGAGTTTTCAAACCTGAACCAGATCTGCGGTATCTCCGACACCTCATTTTATAAGCTTAATCTTCCTGCGGTGAACGAGATCTCAGGGCAGTCACAGGTGAATTCCCCGCTTTTTAAAAGGTTTGTGATCGACAGCCTGAGGATACAGGCCGAAAAGGTGCTGGTTGACCGGAAATATAAACCAAATGTGAACTGGTTTTCCGATGGGGGCATGGTCAATAATGAACCCGCTTATATTTACCAGAACCTGGGTGTGAGTTTCGGCCTGAGCATGACCCTGCCTGTTTACGACGGGAACCAGAGAAAGCTTAATTACGGCAAGCTCAGGGTTGAAGAGGAGACCAGGAAGAATTACCTTGATTTTTTCAGGGTGCAATACAGTACCCAGCTTAAACAGCTTAATGATGAGCTTGAAAGAGTGAAGTCCCTGGCCCGGGATAATGAAAAACAGGTTGATCTCCTGAAACAGCTTGTTGAACAGGAAAAAGTCCTGCTGAATTCAGGAGCCCTTTCCATAACAGAATACATCCTTGCGCTGAAAAACCTGATCGTAGCCGGGCATGATGGAGTGCAATACCAGATCAGGGCTCAATATCTTCTTAATGAAATCAACTTCCTGAAGCAATGAAAAAACTGGCAATAAGATCGTTCCTTTTCGGGTCACTTTTCCTGGCTTTGCTCGTTTCCTGCCGAAATTCAGGGACAACCGAAGAAGTTCCCGTGAGGGCGGTGGTCCCGGTAACCATCACCACAGCGAGGACCGGCATGATGTGCGAGTATGCAGAACTTCCGGCAACTTCATCTTTCCTTCAGAAGGCAGTCATCAAATCACCCGTAACAGGCTATGTTGAGCAATGCCTGATTTCGGCTGGCGACAGGGTGGCAAGTAAAAGTCTATTGTTTGTAGTACGCACGAAAGAAGCAACTGTGCTTCAGCAGGACAGTTCGCGTGCCATGGGCATCACAGGGCTTATAAAGGTCAAAGCATCCATGGATGGGGTTATCTCCCAGCTCGACCACCCCAAAGGTGATTTTGTGCAGGAAGGGGATGCATTGTGCAGCCTGGTTTTACCTGAAAGCCTCGTTTTTATCCTCGAAATACCTTTCGAGATGAAAAATTACATCAGGCCCGGCGATAACTGTATGCTGCATTTACCCGATAATGAAACGATCAGTGCTGTGATCCGTAACGTGCTCCCGGTGATGACCGGAGCTTCACAAACCCAGAGAGTGGTGCTTTCCCCCTCTGTTCACTCATCCCTGCCCGAAAATCTTATAGCGAGAGTCAGGATCAACAGGTCAGTGAAAAAATCGGCATTGATACTTCCCAAATCTTCGGTTCTCAGTGATGAGGTTATGAAAAATTTCTGGGTAATGCAGCTGGTAAGCGATACACTGGCAGTGAAAGTGCCTGTAAAAACAGGCATTTCAGGAGTTGACAGCATAGAAATAGTAAGCCCTGCATTCACCCTCACCGACCGTTTTATCACCAGCGGAAATTACGGGCTGGGCGATACAGTAGTTGTAAGGATCATCAAATAAACGGGAATCAGCAGCATGTTCAGTCAGGACTATTACCGTAAATACACCAAGCCAACCCTGTTTGTTTTGCTTGTAATCCTTATTGCGGGCGGATTTGCTTATCGGTATATGGAAACGCTGCTGTTTCCTGATGTGGTTTTTCCCAAGATCAGGATCATTGCCGATAATGGTGAACAACCGATCGACAAGATGCTTATCACGGTTACAAGACCACTTGAGATCGCGGTCAAAAGGGTTAATGGGATTGTCACTGTAAGAAGTTCAACCAACCGGGGAAGTTGTACCATCGAAGCCTATTTTGAGTGGAGCACCGATATCAATGTTGCCAGGATGCAGCTTGAAGCAAGGATCAATGAGATCAAGAACATTCTTCCATCCACCACCAACATAGTCATCGAAGCCATGAGCCAGAACATTTACCCGGTTATTGGCTATACTCTGGAAAGCGACAAATACGGGCAGGTTGAGATGAAGAATGCCGCCTTGTTCTTTGCACGTCCTCGTTTTTCGGAGGTTCCCGGGATCTCCAATGTTTTTGTGAGGGGAGGCAAGACCAAGGAGTTTGTGATCAAACCAGATCCTATGAAGATGGTTCAGCTGGGACTCACTCCTCAGGATCTTATTGATGTATTGGGCAAAACGAATTTTATCGAATCCAACGGGCTTTTGTCGGATTACCGCAGGCTGTATCTTTCGGTGACCGACAGCCGGATCAACACACTGGAGGAACTGAAAAACCTGGTCATCCGCAGTGACGGCAACCGTATTATCAGGCTGGGGGAACTCTCCCAGGTTGAGTTTATGGAACAGCAGGAATTCATCCGCATCAATGCGAATGGAAGGGAAGCAGTCATCCTCGATATCGTCAAGCAGAAAGGAGCCAATCTTCTGGATTTTGTAAGCGCCGTGCAGGTAAAGGCAAAGGAGATACAGAGGCAGCTTCCCAAAGGAATGGTATTGAAGACCTATTACAATCAGAGCGTGTTTGTGACTGACTCGATAAACAGTGTTTTAAAAGCCATTTATGAAGGACTCATACTCGCCTTGCTTGTTGTTGTGTTGTTTTTGCGTTCTTTCAGGGCCAGTTTGAACGTGATTATCATCATCCCGGTGACCCTTGCACTTACACTGACGGTGCTTTACGTCTCAGGGATCACACTGAACATCATGTCGCTCGGGGCCATTGCAGCATCGATCGGGCTGATCATCGATGATGCGATCGTGGTGATCGAACAGATCCACAGGGTGCATGAGGAAAACCCTGAAAAAGATATCCATACTGTGGTGAAGGAAACAATAAAAATGCTCTTTCCTGCCATGCTCGGCTCTTCACTTAGCACCATAGTTATTTTTATTCCCTTCGTGATGATGGGCGGGGTTGCAGGAAGTTTCTTCAAAGAACTCACCACCACCATGGAGATCACCCTGGTATGCAGTTTTCTTACTACCTGGCTTGGATTGCCGGTACTGCACCTGGCTCTTGGATATAAGCGCAGGAACAAGACAGGAACCATGGATATTCAAAAGCAAACCGGAAAGCATTCTTTAGGCTGGTTGATATGGTTTTTCGATAAACCGGCTTTCGCCCTTGGGTTTATTATTCTTCTTGCAGCCAGCGCGGTCTTCCTGATCCCCAGGCTGAATACCGGCTTCCTCCCGATCCTGGATGAAGGTACCATAGTGTTTGATTACCTGACACCTCCCGGAACAGCTCTTGATGCTTCCGATGCCATGATGCGCAGGGTCGACACCATCATAATGCATCATAAGGATGTGGACACTTACATGAGGCGTACGGGAACCAATATGAGTTCAAGCATCAGTATGGCAACCGGGGTTATTCCCCCAAATGAAGGGGATTACCTGATACAGCTGAAACCTGGCATCAACAGGTCGACCGAAGATGTGATTTCTGAGATCAGGCAGAGGGTTTCGGTTCAGGAGCCGGCCCTGACCATCGAATTCGGACAGCGGATCGCCGACCTGCTTGGCGACCTGATCGGCCGTCCGGAACCAATAGAAATTAAAATTTTCGGCGATGACCGGGCCCAGCTTGAAGCGCTGGCGATACGGGCCCAGGGACTCCTGAACAAAATTGGTGGGGTTGCCGATCTGAAGAATGGGATTATTGTTGAAGGACCATCCATCAATATCATTCCCGACGAGGCCCGTCTTGCAAGGTTTCACCTCAGCGCCGCAGATCTTCAGACCCAGCTGCAGGCTTATAATGAAGGAGTGAAGGCAGGGGAGGTTCAGAGCGGGGAGCAGATGCTGAAAATACTGCTGAGATTTACCGATTTCAGGGAGAATTATCTTGACCGCATACTTCAGCAGCCGATTTTCGCACCAGACGGCTCTTTCAGGCCTCTGAATTATTTTGCCAGGGCTGAGCTTTCAAAAGGCTTTCCCGATATTACCAGGGAGGATCTGAAATCAAATATCGTAGTCACAGCCCGGCTGGAGAACCGCGACCTCGGGAGTGCGATGAACGAGATTAAAAGCACCCTTGCCAGGGATCTCATTATGCCGGCAGGATATTATGTCGTTTACGGTGGAACCTACGCCCAGCAGCAATCTTCATTCAACGAACTTTTATTCATTTTGTTAGCTGCAATCATACTTGTATTCTCGGTTTTACTATTCCTGTTCCGGGACTTCCGCATACCTCTCCTGGTGATTTTTATTTCATCACTTGGGATCGCAGGTTGTGTTTGGGCATTGTATTTAACCGGAATACAACTTAACGTAGGAAGCTATACGGGCATCATTATGATCGTGGGGATTATTGCCGAAAACGCCATTTTCACGGTAAACCAGTTCAGAGTCACTATGCAATCTACCAATGGGGATGTGGACGCCTCGATACGATATGCAATTTCGCTTCGTATCAGGCCCAAACTGATGACGGCGATAGGGGCAATTCTTGCTCTTACACCCCTTGCGCTGGGGATGGGTGTTGGCGCTCAGATGCAGCAGCCCCTGGCCATTGCTGTAATAGGCGGATTTATTGCAGCAATGCCCCTTCTGCTGTTTGTATTACCCAGCCTGATGAGATGGATATATCATAGAAGAGCGTGATTGGTGATTGGTTGTTGGTGATTGGTGATTGGTGATTGGTTCACGAATCATAGCTCACGACTCACGACTCACGAATCACGGTTCACGACTCACGAATCACGACTTCCCATGTAATCGGAAGTGCTTTCCTGAGTGTCGCAGAAACCCCGCAGTATTTATCCTGTGAAAGACTGATGGCTTTTTGAATTTTATCGAGCGGAAGATCTTTTCCCCTGAACTCATACACAATATGCATTTTTGTGTACTGCTTCGGATGCTCTTCAGTCACTTCTCCTTCAATAACCATGTTGAAATAATCAGGAACAACCTGCATTTTCTTCAGGATGGGAATAACATCCATCCCGGTACATCCGCCAACAGAAAGAAGCATTAATGGCTTTGGCCTCGGTCCGAGATTCTGACCACCTACATGCTCATCCGCATCGAGAATGATCTCATGGCCATTAGCCGTTCCTTTAAATGCCATGCCTGAGATCCATTCAACATTCACTTTCAGAGTCGACATATTATTCTTTTTTATCTGTGTTTATCTTTAATGGTGCATAAAGAGGGCAGAATCCAAGCAGGCTGGTGAGTACGAAAACTGCAGCCAATACCAATAAAACAATACCCAATACACCTTCGATGATCTTGGTGAAGAATAAAATTGCAATCACAACAGCGATCAGTATTCTGATCACTTTATCGATGGTTCCCATGTTCTTTTTCATGATTTTTTTTTTTATATGCCTCCAGTCAAAACCAAGATTTGAATTTGACCAGAAGCGATTACTGGTTTTGATTTTATATCTAAGAGTGCAAATATAAAAACATTTAGTGATATTTAAGCGATTTATTATTTGATTTTTTTTAATTGCAGGTTTCTGTATATTTACATTCAATTCATACAGGCAGGTATTTTATTTTAATTACGAGCAATCATTTTAAAAAAAAGTGAATCAGGATCAAAGGTTCATATCGGTTCTTGATAATGCCGGTGTCGGCTATTTCTTCATTGACAAGGACGGAATCATCAGGGATGTAAATTCTGCCTGGGTCAGGTTATACAAGTACGGTTCAGCGGATGAGGTCATCGGACATCATTTTACCGAAATTCAGAGAATTGAGGATTTGGACCTGGCAAAACGGATGGTTCGGGGCATTCTGGATGACGATCCGAAGTATCTGCAAGGCGAATTCAGCCGTAGATGCAAAGATGGCAGTATTGGATATCATACCTTCAGTGCCAGAACAGTATTGAAGGATAAGGCGGTTATTGGAATCGAGGGATGTATCATTGATGTAACTTCCAGACGGCAGAATGAAGAAAAGTTCAGAATCCTGTTCAATAACATGTCTCAGGGGGTAGCACTGCATCAATTGGTTAAGGATGAAGAAGGCGTTGCTATAAATTACAGGATTGTAGGGGTAAATCCACGTTTTGAGGAAATACTTGGAGTTCATGAAGAGGATATTATAGGCCTGCTTGCCACAGAGGCCTACGGCGTTAAAGATCCTCCTTTTTTTGCTGAATATCTCGGTGTGGCAACAACGGGGAATCCCTATTCTTTTGAAGTCTATTTTCCTCCCATGAACAAGTATTTTATCATTTCAGTTTCACGTTGGGAGGTTGATGGATTTGCAACCATTTTTACAGATATTACGGATCGAAAACACACCGAACAGGCCTTGCAGGACAGCGAGGCAAAATTCAGATCACTTGCACAGAATAGTCCGTATGCAATCATGATCTACCAGGACGACTATTGGGTATATTGTAATCACGCTGCTGAAAGGATCAGCGGGTATTCATCGGAAGAACTGTATCGGCAAAAATTCTGGGAATTCGTTGATGATGATTACCGGGATGTTGTGAAAAGGAACGGACAAAGAAGGCAAACCGGTGAACCAGTGCTTACTTCTTATGAATTTCTCATAACCACAAAGAATCAGCAAAAGAAGTGGGTTTTTATCAATGGAAATTCTACTTCGTTCTCAGGCAAACCTGCAGGAATAATTTCGATACTCGATATCTCAGACCGGAAACAGATGGAGCTGGATCTGAGGTCAGCCGTTGAGAAAGCCCAGGAGTCGGATCGCCTGAAATCGGCTTTTCTGGCTAACATGAGTCATGAAATCAGGACCCCCATGAATGCGATCCTGGGTTTCTCCGAATTGATAGGGGAACAGGACACAACCATTCAGGAACAGCAGAAGTATACAGAAATTATTAAAAATGCGGGGAAGCGGTTACTGCACATCATAAATGACATTATTGATCTTTCAAAGCTTGAGGCAAAACAGATTGAGATCAATTTGCAGCCTTGCAATCCTTATCTCCTTGTGAATACAACTGTGGAGTCGTTCAGAAATATGGATTTTTTCAGGCATAAAAACGGACTCAGGCTTGAACCTGAGTTGCAGGACCTGTCGCCGGAACTTCTGATACAGGCAGATGTCGTCAGGCTTCAGCAAGTATTGGACAACCTGATAACAAATGCAATTAAATATACTGACAGCGGCATCATTACAGTTGGTGCGTCGGTAAAGCAGGAGAAAGGCATTGATTTTCTTGAGTTTTTCATCAGGGACACCGGGAAGGGCATCCCCAGGGAAAAACTTTCAATGGTGTTTGAACGGTTCAGACAAGTTGAAGAAAATGAGTTTCATGAAGGAGCTGGCCTGGGACTTAGTATTTGCAAAGCATTTGTCGAATTAATGGGAGGCAGGATCTGGCTTGAGTCGGAGGCAGGTAAGGGGAGTACTTTTTTCTTTACTGTTCCCTGCACACCCGCTGAGATGGAATTGTCTCCCGCACTGATCACCGAAGGAAACAGAAAGCATAATCTTCTTGGAATCACGATTCTGATTGCTGAAGATGAAGAGGATTCATACGGATACCTTGCACAATCCCTGAAAGGGACAAATGTTACACTTCTCAGAGCTGAAAGCGGTTTAATCCTTATGGAAATGCTTGAAAACCGCCTCCCTGATATTCTCCTGCTTGACATCAATATGCCCGGGAAAACAGGGTATGAGTGTTTAAAGGAGATCCGGGCAAGGGGCTATAAACTCAAAGTGATAGTTCAGACAGCCTATGCTATGGCTGATGAACGAAAACGCTGCATGGAGTATGGTTGCGACAAATATTTAGCCAAACCTTTCGATAAAAAGGCTTTATTGGATTGTATAGCTGATTTGATCGGATAGACGCCAAAAGTCCGCAAACATCGCCTTGAAAGGAGGATTGTGCCCGGATGACCATAGCATTTTAACTGATTTGATTTATGAGCAGGGAAATGTGGGATCAACGGTATGCCGACGAGGAATACTTGTATGGGACGACACCTAATGTATTTTTTAAACAGGAACTGGATAAGTTGAAACCAGGTAAGATCCTTTTGCCTGCCGAGGGTGAAGGCAGGAATGCTGTATACGCGGCCAGCATGGGATGGGATGTTTATGCATTCGATCAAAGTGAGGAGGGGAGGAGAAAGGCCATCCGCCTTGCAGAAGAGAAAAAGGTTGTCATCACCTATGTCTTATCGGACCTTGAGAATGCAGAATATCAGGAGGAGTTTTTTGATGCCATCGGACTGATGTGTGTTCACTCCCCTGGAGAAAAGAGACAGCTGGTTCACCGGAACCTGTCCAGGTTTCTAAAACCCGGCGGCACTCTCATTCTTACAGGTTTTTCAAAAGAGCAATTGCAGTTTACTTCAGGCGGGCCGAAAGAGCTGTCCTGGCTTTTTTCTGTTGAAGAACTCAAGGCGGATTTTGAAGCGTTTTCAAGCTGTCGTATTGAGCATAGCGAGACATTGATCGAGGAAGGCCCCTATCATAAAGGAATGGCTTCGATGATACAGATGGTTGCCGTGAAGTAGGGGTCAGATTTAAATTTTGGCAGAATTCGGTCCCGGGATTTCCTGCGGTCAGGCATTTGGATTATAAATTGTTCCGGCGGTCGAACTCTTTCAGCAGATATTCCTTGGTTTTTACACCAACGATACGTTTCACCTCCTTTCCATTCTGAAACAGTATCATGGTAGGTATACTGCGTATACCGAACCTTGCAGCGGTCAGCTTTTGCTCATCCACATTAACCTTCGCGATAGTCACCTTTTCTCCTGTCTCCTCTGCGACTTCGTTCAGCACCGGAACCATCAGTTTGCAGGGCATGCACCATGCAGCCCAGAAGTCGACAAGCACCGTACCTGTCTTTATTTTATTCTGGAAATTCTGGTCGGTAAGGATTTTTATCTTCTCACTGTCCTTCACATCTTTCAGGCTTTTCATTCTCTGCCTGGTATTGACAATGAATAATACGATGAGAATTGCAAGTACAGCAAGCACAATTATCGTGATCCACATACATTCAGGTTTTAGTATGCGGCAAAGGTAAGAAGAAAAATTGAATTAGTGATAATTATGCGATTTAAAAACCTAATTTCATCATTCCATTCTTTTACCTCTTTTTATCCGGGAATATTTTTTAACTTTACATTCACTGCGGATGGCGATTCGTCATTATCAGGCAGAGAAAAGTATAATAATGAAAAAGCAGGAACCCGGTAAACTACAGAAACCGGAACCGGAGGTCGCCGGGAACAAGGCAATTGAAACGGCCCTGGAACAGGAACGGTATCTAATGTTGGCCCTGATGGATAATGTACCCGATCATATCTACTTCAAAGACCGGGAGAGCCGCTTTGTCAGGAACAATCTCGCTCATGCAGCTTCATTCGGATTGACAGATCCGGCCGGTTTGGTAGGTAAATCTGATTTTGATTTTTTTCATGAGGATGTTGCCAGGCAACAGTATAATGATGAACAGGAGATCATCCGTACAGGCTTGTCGCTTACAAAAGAAGAGCGGACGATCCGGAGCGACGGATCGGTTAACTGGTACCTGAGCACCAAAATGCCCCTGAGGGACAAGCTTGGAAAAATCGTAGGAACATTTGGGATTTCGCATGACATAACCAAGCGCAAAGAGACCGAACAGGAACTCCGGAAATTATCAATGGCAGTTGAACAGAGTCCGGTAAGCATTGTTATCACCGATCCTGACGGAGACATTGAATATGCGAACCCGAAAGCCTGTCAAACTACCGGTTATGCATTTAGAGAACTGATAGGCAAAAATCCGAGAGTCTTGAAATCAGGAGAAACAAGTCCTGAAGAATATTCTTCACTCTGGCAATATATTACCACAGGTAATGAGTGGCAGGGGCTTTTTCATAATAAAAAGAAAAACGGTGATTTGTATTGGGAAAAAGCAGTCATCGTTCCGATCAAGGATTCAGCAGGAGATATCACACATTACCTTGGTGTAAAGGAAGATATAACCGAGCAACTGAAAGTAGAAAAAGCCCTTCGCGATAACGAATCTCTGTTAAGAAGTTTTTTTGACCTTCCTCTGATCGGCCATGCAATAACCTCCCCTTCGAAAACCTGGGTTGACGTAAACCACGCTTTATGCAAGCTTTTAGGTTACGACAAAAACGAACTTATGCAGACCACCTGGGCCCATCTCACTCATCCCGATGATCTCGAACAGGATGAAAAAGAGTTTGACAGGGTTATAGCCGGGGAGATCGACGGATACACCATGGAAAAAAGGTTTATCACGAAAGAAGGACAAGTTATCAGCACACATTTAGCTGTGCAATGCATAAGGCATCCCGACCAGTCAGTTAATTATTTCATGGTTGTGATAGTTGACATCACGGCGATCAAAGAGGCCGAAAAGGTCATCAGGGAGCAAAATGAGGAGTTGCTGAAGATAAGTGCCGAAAAAGATAAATTTTTCTCTATCATTGCCCATGACCTGAAAAGCCCCTTCAACGCTTTTCTGAATATGACCCGTATCATGGCAGAGGAAGTACAAAATATAAGCCCTGAAAAGGTAAGGCAAATGTCGGCATCCATGAACAAGTCGGCAAACGCATTATACGCTCTGCTCGAGAACCTGCTTGCCTGGTCATTGATGAAACGCGGATTAGCCGATTTTAAACCCGAACGCTTATCAATGCCAGAGATAGTTTCAGGAATTGTCAGCATGTTATCAGGCATGGCGGCAAACAAGCTTATCGACATAAATGTGATCATTCCCGATGATCTGGAAGTTCTCGCTGATAAAGAGATGCTGGGAGCCACATTGAGGAACCTTGTAACCAATGCCATTAAGTTTTCGAAGGAAGGTGGTCTTTTGGTGATCAGCGCTAAAAAGGAAGCCGATGGTAAATCGGTCCTGGTTTCGGTGCATGATACAGGCATCGGAATGAATAATAGAATCCTCTCGGGATTATTCAGGATTGACGAACATGTAAGCCGTAAAGGCACTGCCGGAGAGTCAAGCAGCGGACTGGGATTGCTTTTATGCAAGGAGTTCGTTGAAAAGCAAGGCGGGACGATCAGGGCCGAAAGCGAGGAAAACAAAGGTTCAACTTTCAGGTTTACGATCCCCTTATGGCTTTAAGCTGGAACGAAATCAAAGACAGGGCCATTCATTTTTCAAGAGAATGGTATGACGATAACAGCGAACGGGCCGAAGCAAAAACTTTCTGGGACCAGTTTTTCGATGTGTTCGGGGTTTCCCGCCGCAAGATTGGTAGTTTTGAGCGTCCGGTTCATCGACTCGATGAAAGTACCGGATATATAGACTTTCTTTGGAAAGGCAGGTGACCGCATTAAAGGCGCTACAGGGCGTCAACGCCGACGTGAGAACCACTCATCCGCAGAAAATCAATAAATGAAGAGGATTACAGAATTAATAGAGAAGAAGGTTCTTGAAACACCCTTCGTTGATACTCATGAACATCTGATGGATGAATCGGAACGCCTGGATTGTTTAAAACCATTTATTCCGTGCGATGATTGGGCGTTATTACTGGATCAGTATTTTAGCTTTGACTTGATTTCAGCAGGAATGTTGAAAGAACAGTTTGATTGCTTATTTTCAAACCAGGTGAATCCAATTACTAAATGGGAAATTCTAAATGAGCATTGGCCATATTTGAAAAACACAGCTTCAGGAATTGTGTTTCGAAATACAACCAGGATACTTTACGGGATAAACGAAATTTCTGACGATAATATTAAGGAGCTGCAGAATAGGTACGAACAAACAAGAAAAAAAGGATTTTATAAGCATGTCATTCAGGATGTGGCAAATATTAAGCATTGCCATGTCAATTCTCCGGTTAATGCAAGTAAAAAAAGTGAGTCTCCTGATTTATTGATTCCGGATATCGTGTTAAATGGGCTAATCCAGGTAGTAGTAAAATCCTATTCTGTTCCTGATAACATGAAGATTAATTCTTTATCTGACTGGCACTCCTTAATTGACTGGTGGTTCTCGGAATACGGCAAGATTGCGAAGGGTGTGAAAATTGGAAATGCCTATTTCAGAAGACTTGATTTTGAGAAGGTAGAGGCCACTGAAGTTGAAGCGATATTTCTACGAAAAATTGAATTGCAATTACTTAGTCCGGCGGAAGAAAAGAAACTTCAGGATCATTTGTTCTGGTACTGTGTTGATAAAGCAACTGAATATGGATTGCCGGTAAAAATGCATACAGGCCAATTGGCCATGAATAATGTAATGAACATGCACTGGGTAAAGGATAACCCGGCTGATTGTGCTTTACTGTGCAGGCAAGCCCCAAATACAAAATTTGTCTTCTTCCATTTATGTTATCCGCATTATGAAGAAATGCTTTCCTTGGCAAAAAGTTACTCGAACGCCTACATAGATATGTGCTGGTCCTGGTCTATTAATCCTTTGGCAGCTAAAGATTTCTTGAAAAAGTTCATACTTACCGTACCAAACAATAAAATCTTCACCTTTGGAGGCGATGATAAGATAGTCGAGAATATAATCGGGCATGCTTATGTTGCCCGCAAAGGGATTGCTCAGGCGTTGACTGAATTGGTTACTGAAAATTGGATAACCTTAGATGATGCGTTAGATTTAGCAGATCATTTAATGCATAAAAATGCTGAGGTCTTTTTTGAATAATTACACATGATGGCGCAAGTCGTTAGCTTTACAAGGGTTCAAAGACCCTGAGTTTTGACACCCATCATCAAAAGACTCCGGCTTAACTCAGGTAATCCCTCACAGCTTTCGAGATCCCCTTTTTTACTCCTTCCCAGGTCTGATTTTTGAAACTCACAGGGGTTTCGGAATCTTCAGCGTCAACAAAATAGGTTATTGCAGGGCTGTCCCTCCCACCAATGCAAATGGTTTCAGGGAGGGCAATTCCATCAATCGTATCAGTAAGGAAAAAGTCCCGGGTTCAACTGTCGCAGTTTGTAACATCTGAATTCTTCCAAAGGTTTGTCTATCACTGCACTTGCTAAATAAATGGTATGCAATGGCAAGTATTTAGCTTTTAACAGGGCTTCGGTTACTTTCTCATCCCCGTAATACCTGCGACATTGCCGGATGTCATCCACATCACCTCTTTCAAATACTCGTTCAATGACAAAGTTGGCTCTCATATCATAATCCAGGGCCTCAAAATTGACATCCCAGAATATACGTTTGTTAAACACAGGTTTTGGTTTTCCATCCATGTTACGAAGTTAAGCATTTTAGCTGTTTATTATTCAGGGTAAAATCCACATTCCTTATCGAACCGGAAGCATCGGTATGACGGAGTAGTTATTTTTTCTTCGATTTAAATTTTGATTTTTTTAAGATTTTCCCTGATCCTGAATTTTATAATGTTTGTTAACAGCCGGATTGGAATGGGGTGGTCGACCGGAAACTGAATTGTTCCTTTCGATGTTTTGAATTTTCCTCTGATAAAAACGGCAACGGGGATCTTTCATTTCATTCAAAACATAAAAACATAAAAAAATTTGCAATTAATACGATAAAATGATAACTTTGTATTCCGAAATATCGGGTTAAAATATAAAAAATGATCAGACGCAGTATCACCAAATCCATATCAGCGCATCTAAGCGCTCCCGAAATCACTTTAATCGGTGGCCCCAGGCAGGTTGGTAAAACCACCATCATGAACCTTCTTATTTCCGGTTTGAAGAAAGCAGGGAAACCAGTCTTGTTTCTAAGCTTTGATTTTGAGTCTGACCGTCCCTTTCTTGCATCTCAGCAAGCCTTGATACAGCGCATCAGGCTTGAATTCGGCAATACTTACGGGTATGTATTTATAGATGAAATTCAGAGAAAAACCGATGCAGGAATTTTTATGAAGGGACTTTATGATATGGGTCTGCCTTGTAAATTTATAATTTCAGGTTCAGGAAGTATTGAATTGAAAGAGAAAATTTCCGAATCGCTCGCCGGCCGAAAACGTATATTCGAAGTGGCTCCCGTATCTTTCGATGAATTCCTTGATTTTTATACTGACTATAAGTACTCTGATCGCTTGCCGGCATACATTGAATTGAATTCCGTTAAGGTGTTACAACTATTTTACGAATATCTTAATTTCGGAGGTTATCCCCGTGTTGTCACAGCATCTTCGGCAAGCGAAAAATTCCAGGTCATCAATGAAATATTTCAGTCATACATTGACAGGGATATACGTGTTCTCATGCAGGGTGACCGCCCTGAAGCTTATAGCCGTTTTATGAAGCTAATTGCTGCCCAAACGGGTCAACTGCTTAATCTTAATACTCTTGCAACAGAATCACAACTATCAGTGCCAACTCTGAGAAAATATCTCTGGTATGCCGAAAAGACCTATTTCATAAACCTGATCACACCCTGGTTCAGTAATGCAATCAAGGAAATTACGAAATCGCCTGTGCCCTATTATAATGATCACGGGATGAGGAATTTTGCACTGGGTTTATTCGGGAATCTTCAGTATTCAAGAAACCAGGGCTTTGTATTTCAGAATTTCACGGCAAATGTCCTTATGAAGGCGCTTTTTGGCACACCTTACACAGTACACTTTTGGAGAACTACCGATAAGGCAGAGGTTGATTTCGTTATCAGCCGTGGAAATGACCCTGTCGGTGTTGAAGTAAAATTTTCTTTGCTTAAAAAACCCGTCATTACGCGTTCGTTAAGAAGTTTTATTGAAAAATACCAGCCTTCAGAAGCATGGGTTGTAAATCTTTCGCTCAATGACCACCTCAGGCTTGGAAAAACCAATGTAAAGTTTGTTCCATATTTCAGGCTGAGAGCCATGGCTGAAGATTTATTTCAAACTATGATTGCAAACTACCTGGTCGAAGAGCGCAAATTTCCTTACAGAGTCTCAAGAAAATAAGGATGCAATTTTTTATACTTTTTAAGTAAAGATGATCTGGGTCTGAAGTCCGCCGCACATTTCGTAAAAGTCGCCAACGGTCAGAACTCCCTTAACACCTTCCCAGAGGTCTTCTTTTTTCAGCTTGAACATATCCATGGCCAGTTTGCATGCGTAGATTTCTCCGCCGCCGGCTTCAATCATCTCGAGGAACTCCTTTACAGGGGGAATGTCAAGGGCTTCCATCTGGCTCTTCATCATGGCCGAAACGCCTGCTTCCACGCCGGGAAGCATCCCGAGAATTGACGGGAATGGTAGTCCGCCTGGCATACGCATAGCCGGGTTTCCAGTTGTACCCGTATGCAGTTTGTCCATTTGTTTTTTTGTGATCGCATCCAGACCAAAGAAAGTAAAAAATATTTTGGTTTCTATGCCTTCCATAACTGCTCCGTTACCCATTACAAGGGTAGCATAAACGTCTTCAATTGTGCCTTTGGCACAGATCAGACATACTTTTTTCAGGGGAAATTCTTCTTTTGCCATTGTTTTATTGTTTGAGTCGGGTTTGACTTAATAAATCGGTATTAATCCGGGGACAAGCCCTGGATCAGGATTCCGCAGCAGGCTGTGGGGAATTTACCGGGAATGATTAAACACAGGAAGCGGGTTTGGGAATACCTGCGATTTTAGCAGCTTTCTTCATAGGAGCGCCAGGGAAAAGCTGGTAAAACCCTTTGATGTCGATAATTCCGCTGGTTCCGACCGACCTGATAGTCAGTGATTCACCTTTTGCCTGGCGTTCACGGAGGTAATCCAGAAGAACATAATGCTTATCGGTAAGCTCAATGCCTTCTTCCTTTGCGATTTCTTTCGCAACGTCTTTTGTCCATTGTGAACGGTCTGTCATATACCCTTCATCATTTACATCTACGCTGATTCCAGCAAAAACTTTCTGTGCCATGGTTGATAGTTTTATGTTGTTAA
>SESA01000163.1_pt1 | contig 47047 bp, 47 predicted proteins | sample 3171451 | NCBI WGS metagenome assembly SESA01 (sample SAMN06051862, study PRJNA518727) | freshwater metagenome | biome: subpolar coniferous forest; feature: holomictic lake; material: water; isolation source: holomictic Lake 227, 8 m depth | place: Canada: near Kenora, Ontario | collected...
ATTATCCATTCTCTTCAACGAGTCGAACTTTGCATATTGCATCCTCGATTTCAAACGGAACAAATATCTCGGGGTCCTTCACCTGTTGCGAAATGAGGTGAAGCCGCAACATGCTTTGCCCATGGTGAAACCGCCTTTCGATGAATTTTTGAAGGGGGTGATTCATGCCATGCCCTGGCTCAAGAACCCATATAAATCGATCAAGGTGGCCTACGAGGGAAGGAAGTGCACCCTGATCCCCGCCCAACTTTTCGATTCCGCTGAAAAGGAGAATTATTTAAAGCTCAGTTTCCCGAAACAGGAGGAGGAGCAAACTTTTTCCGATCATCTGATGCCACTGGATTCACACCAGGTATTCTCCATCCCGGTATCCATGCTGAATGCCGTCAGGGGCCAGTATCCGAATATCAAGATTGTGCATTTTTCAAGTGTGCTCATCGAAAGCATCTGGATCAACTATAAAAACAGGATCAACTCGAACAGGGTGTTCATCCATATCAGGGAAAAGCTGTTCGACCTGATGATCTTCGACGGCCGCCAGATGAGTTATTTCAATACGTTCCCATTTCAGAATTCCGAAGATGTGGTCTATTACCTCATCTTTGTACTTGAACAGCTCAACCTGAACCCGGAGCATATTCCACTTGTTCTGCTGGGGAATGTAGAGAAGGGTTCCGGGTTATTTGAACTTTTGGCCAAGTATGTCCGCCATGTTGAATTTGGCCGGCGGAATGAATCCTTTAAATACAGTTATATCCTGAACCAGTTATCACCGCAGGCCTATTATCCCCTTCTGAATTTTTTCTCATGCGGATTATAAGCGGCATATACAGGGGCCGGCGATTGCAGCCCCCGGCAAATCTGCCGGTAAGGCCCACCACCGATTTTGCCAAGGAGGGTTTGTTCAATGTTTTGAGCAACCTGGTTGATTTTGAAGCACTCAAGGTGCTCGATCTTTTCACCGGGACAGGCAGCATTGCCTTTGAATTCCTTTCACGCGGGGCCATTGAAGTAACTGCAGTGGATGCAAATCACCAATGCATCAGTTTTATCAAGAAAACAGCAGAAACCTTCGGGGCCAAAAATATTCAGGCAGTTAAATCTAACAGCTTCGTTTTCATCAAACGGATGTGGACGGAATATGACCTGATTTTTGCCGATCCCCCTTACGATCTCGAAGGGATAGAGTCGATACCTGATCTGATCTTTGATTCAAAATTGCTGGCTGCGAAGGGCATGCTCATCCTGGAACATTCTGTCCGCTACCGCTTTGAGCAGCACCCACATTTTTTCCAGCACCGGAATTATGGAAGTGTGAATTTTACCTTATTTACGAGAAACAACGTGTGACATTTAATTCGTCATTCGTCACTCGTCATTCATCAATATTCATCTTCATGAAAGAAGAAATCGTCTTTGGTAGGATAATCGGGCCAGATATCTTCAATACGTTCGTAAGACTCACCTTCGTCTTCGATCTCTCTCAGATTTTCAATTACTTCCTGCGGCGCGCCTGATCGGATTGCCCAATCGACCAGCTCCTCCTTGGTGGCAGGCCAGGGGGCATCTTCCAGTTTTGAGGCCAATTCGAGTGTCCAATACATTGAGTTGTTCTTTTGGAGTTTTTTGCAAAAGTATAAAAAAAAAAATCAGAAAGTCAAGACTTATTTTTTTGGCAGCCAGGGCGATTCAATCGCACCGAAATCTTTTCCTGTTTTTCTTGCCAAAACGAACAGGTAATCCGACAAACGATTCAGAAAGCGAATTATTATATCATCGACGGGGTTGGTTGAATTTAACCTGATCAACGACCGTTCAGCACGCCGGCAAATGGTACGGGCAATGTGGCAGTAGGAAACCAAAGGGTGGCCTCCCGGAAGAATGAAATTGTTTAATGGGGGAAGTTCTTCATTCATGGCATCTATTTCGTGCTCCAGGATGGTGATATCCTCCTCGGCAAGGGAGGGTAATTCCCTTGTTTCAACCGCCGGATCCCGGGCAACCAGGGCCTCTGCAACAAAAAGCCGTTCCTGGATGCGGATCAGTATCATGTGATAATGGGGACTGATCTCCTGGTCGCGGATCAAACCAATGAATGAATTCAGTTCATCCAGATTCCCGTATGCCTCAACCCTTTCATGGCTTTTGAGGACACGGGTGCCTCCCAAAAGTGAAGTTTCACCCTTGTCCCCGCCCTTGGTGTATATTTTGAAATTTTCCGGCATATTAAAAAGGTGACAAGGTGACAAGGTGAGAAGTGAGAAGTGAAAAGTGAAAAGTATCCCGTTCCCCTGTTACCCTGTTACCTTGTTACCTTGTTACCTTGTTACCTTGTTACCCTGTTACTTTTCTAACCGTTCTTTCAGTTTCTCGTACTGTTCTGCCATCTCTTTCGGCAGCCTGTCGCCAAACTGCTTCTGGTGCTCGGCAATGAGTTCGCATTCATCGAGCCATTCTTTCTTGTCCACCTTGAGAATATCGCCCATTTTATCGGCAACGCCGGTGAGCCCGCTGATGTCGATGGATCCCTTGTCCGGAACAAAGCCGATCGGGGTCTCCACCGCGCTTCCTGTTCCTTCAACACGTTCAAAGATCCATTTCAGCACACGGATGTTGTCACCATAACCCGGCCAGAGGAATTTTCCCTCAGGGCTTTTCCTGAACCAGTTGACATTAAAGATTTTAGGCAGTTTGTTTTTGTCAGGTGCATTTTGGCCGATCTTCACCCAATGTCCGAAGTAATCACCCATATGATAACCACAGAACGGAAGCATGGCAAACGGATCGCGGCGCACACCGGCTTTCAGTCCGATAGCGGCTGCCGTAACCTCCGATCCCACGATCGATCCCATGAATACGCCATGGTTCCAGTCAAATGCCTCGTAAACCAAAGGAACGGTCCCGGGACGGCGTCCGCCGAATAAAAATGCGGAGATGGGCACCCCCTTCGGATTTTCCCAGTCCTTGTCAATCACCGGGCACTGGTAGGCTGGTGCTGTGAACCGTGCATTCGGATGCGCTGCAGGCTTACCATTTTCCTTGTTGTAAATTTCATTGGTCCAGGTAATGGTCCCTTCGGGGATATCCGATCCGATCCCTTCCCACCAGATGTCACCGTCGGGGGTAAGGCCCGTATTGGTAAAGATTGAATTGGACTTGCAGGATAACATGGCGTTGGGATTGGTTTCCATGGAGGTAAAAGGAGCAACGCCAAAGAAACCGGCTTCAGGATTGATGGCATAAAGGCGTCCATCTTCGCCGAATTTCATCCAGGCAATGTCATCGCCAACGGTTTCAACCTTCCATCCTGGGATATTTGGTATAAGCATCGCGAGATTCGTCTTTCCGCATGCGCTTGGAAATGCAGCAGCAACATAGCGTTTCACACCCTGGGGATTTGTAATTCCCATGATCAGCATATGTTCAGCAAGCCATCCTTCGCGGTGGGCCATGTTGGAGGCAATGCGCAAGGCAAAGCATTTCTTTCCAAGCAGGGCATTTCCGCCGTAACCACTTCCAAACGACCATGTTTCATTGGTGTCGGGAAAATGTGAAATGTATTTCTTTTCAATGGGTGCACAGGGCCATTTTACATCTTTTTGCCCGGGCGACAAGGGTGCTCCGACGGAGTGGATACATGGAACGAAATCACCATCGCCAAGCAGGTCGAGAACGGCGCTGCCCATGCGGGTCATGATGCGCATATTGACCACCACGTAAGGGGAGTCGGTCAACTGAATGCCGATGTGGGCGATTTTTGACCCAAGCGGACCCATGCTGAATGGGATCACGTACATGGTGCGGCCTTTCATACTGCCCCGGTATTCCTCAGTGAGAATTTTTTTCATCTCGGCAGGAGCCATCCAGTTGTTTGTAGGTCCTGCATTTTCCTGTTTTGCAGAACAGATGAAGGTGCGGTTTTCAACGCGGGCCACATCACTCGGGTCGCTCTGGAAATAATAACTTGAGGGACGCTTTGCTTCATTCAGCTTTACCGCCATGCCTGTTTTAACCATCATGTCAAGCAACTTCTGATTTTCTTCCGCTGAACCGTCACACCAATGAATGGATTCGGGCTGGCAAAGGTCTGACCATTCCTTAACCCATTTTTCAACTTTACTACTGATTTTCATATCGTTTGATTTAATTGTTTTTAGATCTCTTGAAAAGTTAAAAGTAAAAAATCAAATATAACCCAATTCGTTAAATTCAATTCTATCACTTAACGTAAAATTTCACGTAAGATTACATCCACGGGCAAACGTACGTTGATTATTTTAGCTCTCCCAGCGCAACTTTTATCCTTCTTGCTGCTTCGGTAAGCTTATCCGTGCCGGTAGCATAGGAAAAACGGAGGCAGTTCGGATCGCCGAAGGCATCGCCGGGAACAAGGGCAACAAACACTTTATTAAGCAGGTACATGCAAAGATCATTGGCATTTTTGATGGTGATGGTCCCATCCGATTTCCCAAAATACCAGGAGATGTCGGGAAAGATATAAAACGCACCATCGGGGTGGTTGAGTTTTATCCCCGGGATCTCGGCCAGAAGCTGTAACATGAGGTCGCGGCGCTCACGGAAGGCCTTTTGCATGATCGCCATGTCGTTGGTGCTGGAAGGCTCTGTAATAAATGCCATCAGGGCTGCGCGCTGTGCGATGGAGGAGGCCCCCGAAGTGAACTGACCCTGGAGTTTGTCACAGGCTTTCGCGATGGCAAGCGGGGCGGCGATGAACCCGATTCTCCAGCCGGTCATGGCATATCCTTTCGAAACGCCGTTGATCAGGACAACCCTGTCCTTGATATAATCAAACTGGCAGATGCTTTCGTGCTTCCCGACGAAATTAATATGTTCGTATATCTCATCGGCAATGATGGTGATTTCAGGATATTTAAAGATCACTTCCGCGATCCCTTTCAGCTCCTCACGGGTATAGACCGAACCGGTCGGATTACACGGAGAGCTGTAAATGAGCAACCTGGTTTTGGGAGTAATGGCCGCCTCCAGTTGCTGCGGGGTCACTTTAAAATTATTTTCAATGGATGCCGGAATGAAAACCGCTTTGCCTTCGGCCACCTTGATGATCTCTTTATAGGAGACCCAGTAGGGTGCCGGGACGAGCACTTCATCACCTGGATTGATAAGGCTAAGCATCACATTGGCAATGGATTGCTTGGCTCCGGTTGACACGACAATTTGATTGGGGTCGTAATCGAGATTGTTGTCGCGCTTCAGTTTAACACAGATGGCCTTTCGCAAATCTTCATACCCGGCCACCGGTGAATAAAAGGTAAAATTCTGGTCGATGCCTGCCTTTGCTGCATTTTTGATGTAGTCGGGGGTGAAAAAATCGGGCTCCCCAAGACTGAGATTGATCACATCATGACCTTCAGCTTTGAGTTCGCGGCTCTTACGCGACATGGCCAGGGTTTCACTTTCGGCCAGATACTGGATTCTGTTAGCGAGTATTGTCATAAGATAGTGAGAATGAAGTTTTTGACAAAAAAGAACAAATTTAAAAAAAATAACCGAACACCAAGTCTGAATTCAAAAAAAAGTAATGGAGTGATGAAGTAATGAAGTAATGTACTTTATTACTTCGTTACCCTGTTACCCTGTCACCCTGTTACCCTGTTACCAAAAATTAATGGTACTTTTGTCATAAAACACCCCCTATGCATCCACCCTTCGTTAATCCCCCTCTTTTCCACCTTCTTGGCGGCATCATCCGGTTCCTGCTGCTTTTCAGCGGCGCTTTTTTTCTTCTCTGGTATTATCTCAGGGAAACCAGGAAGCCTGTACCTTCCGGAATGAGCAATGACGATAAAAAGGTCATCCTTCCCTTGCGCCTGCAGGCCTATGAGCGGTTTGTGCTGTTCCTCGAACGGATACAACCCTCCAACCTCGTAGTGAGGATCAACAGCGGGGAGCTTACCTCTTTGCAATTGCAGTCATTGCTTGTCCGAACCATCCGCGAAGAATTTGAATACAACCTGTCGCAGCAGCTGTATGTTTCCCAGCATTCCTGGGAACTGATCAGGAATGCCAAGGAGGAGACCATTGCGATGATCAACCAGGCTTCGGCCAATGTCGGAGAGCAGGCCCATTCTTCAGATCTTGTGAAGGGGATATTCGATATCGCCGTTTCAAAAGGAAAACTTCCCATCGACGTTGCCCTGGAAGAGATTAAACATGAACTGCAGAAATTGTTCTGATGGCCGGTTATTTCCCGAAGCGGTAGGCCAGGGTCAATGCAGCTGAAGTATTGTTAAAACTGAATCCAAAATTGGAGTTTGTCCGGTCAGAGGTAACCGAACTTATCGTGGTTTTCGTTTTTCCGTATGCATAATAGATACCCGGGGTGATTTCAGCCCCGATGACCAGGTGGTCTGAAAAAGTATAGTTGACACCCAGAACTACATCCACGCTTGGAGATAAACGCCAGTCTATGGTCTCATAATCATTGCCGATCGATGCCTGCTTCTGTTTTTGATAAAAATAACTCATACCTGCCTCTAATCCCCAGATAAAATCGAGCTTTGCAATGACCGGGATCCGTTTTTCAAAGCCAATCATAAATCCGACCCCATAGTTAGAAGACTTGATATCCAGGGAATCCTCCGGTTTGCCCCAGAGTGCGTTTTGCCCCATGTTCAAAGACAGCACGGAAAGCCTGAGCAACGTTTTTTCACCTCCGGTTTTATACTGGAGACCAAATGAGTTTAGGTTGCTGAATCTGATGCCAACCTGGTGGATGCGGAGTGATTTTTCCTGCTGGGCAAAGGCACCGAAAGAGACAAGAAAAAAGAAAAGTGCAAAGCAACTGACAGTTTTTTTCATAGGGATTGGGGTTTAGTGATATTAGTTATTGTAGAAACGAAATAATCTTCATATTGTTTAGCGAGTGTGATAAATTTAACAAACCTTAACGCGCTGATGGTCAAATCTTCATCCTGTACCAGTATCTGTATCGTTCCCTGAACCCCATTTTTTCATAGAGTTTGTTTGCGGGGATATTGTTGACAAGGACCTGGAGATAGGCGGTTTCCGATCCCTGTTTTCTTCCCCATCGCAATATATTTTCAACAAGGAGGAAGCCCACGCCGGTATTCCGGTAGGCAGCGTCAACAACAATATCAAAAAGGCCGAGATAGGATCCCTCTGCCACACCCAGGCCAACCCCGATCGTCTTATTTTCGCGGGTAAGGGATATGAGGCATTTCTTCAGCTTCAGCTGTTCCATTATTCCGACATAGGTAGGCTTTCGTTCCCATTCGAAATCATTCATCCGGATGAAATCATCTATCCAGTGCGAATTCAATTCTGTATCGATCCTTATTTCCCTGATGGGGGCTGCTGAAATTGAAGATATGTCGAGCGATTGGAATGAAATGGTTGAATGGAGCTGGTATCCTCGGCTTCCAAGGCGATGGTCGATATCTGATGGTTCAGCAATGGAGGTGACTTTAAAACAGGGAGGGATGTTCCGGGATTGATATAGGAATTCGCAGAAGTCGATTTTTTTCTCCGGGTCCAGGGTAGAGGGGTAAAGCAGATTCACTGAATTTGAGCGCTTGGTCACCCCGTTGGCAAAACGCAGGATCCAGCCATCGTACTGCATGGTTTGCAATGCCGGCCAGGCGTTGTTGCTGATCTCTTCGAAACGGCGAATCATATTGAATGACAAATGACGAGTTACGGATTATTTATGCTGTAACATATCCCCGGGCCTTCTCCAGTGCAGCCGAAATCCCTGCAGGATTTTTTCCTCCGGCCGTAGCAATATGGGGCTGGCCGCCGCCGCCACCCTGGATCTCCTTGGCAAGTTCGCGCACGATATTGCCGGCATTGAGTTTACGCACCTTCACGAGGTTATCTGAAAGCATCACGGTCAGTGTTGCCTTGCCCTCGCTCTCCGTTGCCAGGACCTGGAAAAGATCGGGGATGGAGGCATTCAGTTCCCAGGCCAGGCTCTTTACGGTTTCGGCATCCAGTTCTACCTTGGCCGTTAGGAAATTGACCCCGTTGTAATGTTCAACCCTGGAGGTAAACTCCTCTTTCAGCAGTTGCAACTTCAGTTTACTCAACTCAGTAACCTGCCGTTTCAGTTCAGCATTCTCCTCCAGGAGATTCCGCAACCCCTTCAGGAGGTCTTTCGGATTTTTCAGCATTTCACCTGCTTCGGTAAGGAGCATTTCACGAGAATTCCAGTATTCCTCAGCCTGTTCAGCCGTTACGGCTTCAATGCGCCGGATACCGGCTGCGATGGCACCTTCAGATACAATCTTGAACAACCCGATCTGGCCCGTGGCCTGAACATGCGTGCCGCCGCATAGTTCGACGGAAAACGCCGGATCAAAGGTGATCACCCGCACAAAATCGCCATATTTCTCTCCGAAAAGAGCCATGGCCCCCATCGCCCTGGCATCAGCAATGGGCACGGTCCGCGCCTCGTTCAACACAATGTTCTCCCTGATCCTGGCATTGACAATCGCCTCAACGCGGGCAATTTCTTCCCTGCTTAATTTGGAAAAATGGGTAAAGTCGAAACGAAGATGGTGGTCGTCAACCAGCGACCCCTTTTGTTCCACATGGGTGCCGAGCACCTGGCGAAGCGCCGCATGCATCAGGTGAGTGGCCGAATGATTGTTGGCCGTGCTTCTCCTCTTCTCCTGATTCACACTGGCAATTAGCGCCGCTGAAGGATCCACGGGCATTGACTTTGCAAGCTGAATGATCAGTTCATTCTCTCTGATCGTGTTTACGACCTCGATCTTTTCATCGCCTGAAATAAGCCATCCCATGTCGCCGGCCTGCCCGCCTGATTCAGCATAAAACGGGGTCCGGGCCAGCACCAGGTGGTAAAGTTCTTCTCCTTTGGTCACCACCTTGCGGTACTTGGTAATAACCGTATCAACCTGCAAAAAATCATAGCCGACAAATTCAGGCAGCCCGGCATCCTCAACCAGGACAACCCAATCGGAGGTGTCGGTTGCAGCATCCTGGCGCGAACGGGCTTTTTGTGCCTCCAGTCCTTTTGCAAACCCTTCCATGTCAACAGTCCAGCCGATTTCCCTGGCCATGAGCTGTGTGAGATCTATGGGAAAACCAAAGGTGTCGTAAAGCTCAAAGGCGAAAGAACCGTCTATTAATTTACGATTTACGATTGACGAATTACGATTTTCTGTCGATTTTTGGGCATCACCCTCTTGTTGAAATGTTCGATTATTCGATTGTTCAATTGTTCTCTTGTTCTCTTGTTCCCCTGCTTCTTTGCCAGCCGATTCAATATGATTGTTAAACCGCTGGATCCCGGTTGCCAGGGTTCTTAAGAAAGCAGCTTCTTCCTCGCGGATCACATTGGTGATGAGATCCTTTTGGGAAACCAGTTCAGGAAAAACCGCGCCCATCTGATCGATCAGCACCGGGATGAGCGTGTGTATAAAGGGTTCTTTAAATCCCAGGAAGGTGTACCCGTACCGCACAGCCCTGCGGAGGATCCGGCGGATCACATATCCTGCCTTGACATTCGACGGCAGTTGCCCGTCGGCAATGGCAAATGAAATGGCCCTGAGGTGGTCGGCCACCACGCGCATGGCAATGTCCGACTTCGGATCTTTGCCATAGGGAATACCCGATTTTTCGGCAATTGTCTGGATGATGGGTTGAAACACATCGGTGTCATAATTTGATTTGGTTCCCTGGATCACCATGCACAAACGCTCAAATCCCATCCCGGTATCCACATGACGGGCTGGAAGTTCCACGAGCTGACCACCGGCCAGGCGGTTGTACTGGATAAATACGAGGTTCCAGATTTCGATGACGTGCGGATCTCCCTTGTTGACCAGGTCTTTCCCGGGAATCATTTTTCTTTCGTTTTCTTCACGGATATCGGCATGGATCTCGGAACAGGGTCCGCATGGCCCGGTATCACCCATTTCCCAGAAATTATCTTTTTTAGAACCAAGCAGGATGCGGTCTTCAGGAATGAACTTTTTCCAGAGTTCAAATGCTTCCTCATCTCGGGACAAGCCTTCGCTGTTATCTCCCTCAAATACAGTAACGTAGAGGCGGTCCTTCTCGATTTTCAGAACTTCTGTGAGCAGTTCCCATCCCCAGGCAATGGCCTCCTTTTTAAAATAATCGCCGAATGACCAGTTTCCAAGCATCTCGAACATGGTGTGATGGTAAGTGTCGTGACCCACCTCTTCCAGGTCGTTGTGTTTCCCCGACACGCGGAGGCATTTCTGGGTATCTGCCACCCTTTTGAATTTTCCCTCTTTGTTCCCCAGGAAGATATCTTTGAACTGGTTCATCCCTGCATTGGTAAACATCAGGGTGGGATCATTCTTTACCACCATCGGGGCAGAAGGAACAATCGCATGTTGCTTGGAGAGGAAGAAATCGAGAAAAGCCTGGCGGATATTGGTTGAATTCATCTAATTATAAGATTAACAAATCATTAACAATCTTTAACATTTTTTAAAAGCCCAAAACGGCTGCAAAGTTAATTATTTACTTAATTTTGTTGCTGTTAGCTTCCCTATTTTGAATAAATCTTTATTTACCTGTCGATGAACAAGGTAAAGTATAAATTTAACAAAAAATCGTTGACCTTCGATCGGGTGCACACAACCATGCGAAAGCGGTTGTTGTACTTTTTTTCGCATCTGTCGACCGGGGTGGTCTTTGCGGCCGTGATGCTGGTGCTGGCATACAACTTCCTTGATTCACCTAAACAAAAGGCACAGAAAAGGGAACTGGACCAGATGAAACTTCAGTACCAGATCCTGGATGACCAGCTGGATAAAGTTACAAAGATCCTGGCTGATCTTCAGGATCGCGATGACAACATCTACCGTGTGATCTTTGAGGCCGAACCCATTCCGAATTCTATCCGCTCGGCCGGGATTGGAGGGATCGACCGTTACGAAGCCATGAAGGGGTACAGCAACTCCGAACTGATCATCGCAACGGAGAAAAACATGGATAAGATCATGGGACAGCTTTATGTGCAGTCCAAATCATTTGATGAGGTCTTTAACATGGCGAAGAATAAAGAAAAGATGCTGGTTTCGATCCCGGCCATCCAGCCCGTTAACATCAAGGATCTGCGCAGGATTGGATCCTATTTCGGAACCCGCATGGATCCATTCTATAAAGTAAGGAAATTTCATGAGGGGATGGATTTTTCAGCTCCGATCGGAACGGTAATTTATGCTACCGGAAACGGGACCATCACTGATGCCGGACGTGATATTCAGGGTGGTTACGGGAATGAGATCAGGATTGATCACGGATACAATTACCAGACAGTGTACGCCCATCTTTCAAGAATATTTGTAAAGCCGGGACAAAAAATATTGAGGGGCCAGATCATCGGATATGTCGGGAACACCGGTAAATCCACCTCCCCGCATTTACATTACGAGGTTCGGAAAAATGGTATTCCATTAAATCCGATCTATTTCTTTTTCAACGATTTAACTCCTGATCAGTTCCAGATGATGCTCGAGTTGTCGGCACAACCATCGCAAACCATGGATTAATCATTCACCGATGCTGAGGAGAGAAAAGAAAATTGAAAAATTGTATTATTCCATCGGGGAGGTTGCCGAGCTGTTCGAGGTAAACGCTTCGCTGATCAGGTTTTGGGAGAAGGAGTTTGATATCCTGAAACCGCAGAAAAACAAAAAAGGAAACAGGTTGTTTACTCCGCAGGATCTTGATAACCTGCGTCTTATATATCACTTGGTGAAGGAGCGTGGATATACGCTCCAGGGTGCCAAGGATAAACTGAAACAAAATAAGGATGATGTGGTGAATAAGGTGGGAGTCATCGATTCACTCAACCGTATCAAAGGATTTCTGCTTGATTTGAAGGAGCAGGTGTAATGGCAGGAAGGGATAGGAAACAATCCGGTTCTTTTTTTGAAAATGTTTATGAGGTCGTCCGCCTTATTCCGCATGGCCGGGTAACTTCGTATGGGTCTGTTGCTGAATACCTCGGATCGCGCGGATCGGCAAGGATGGTGGGGTGGGCCATGAATGCCTCACATACTGAAGTGACGGACGTGCCGGCGCACCGGGTCGTAAACAGAAATGGATTGCTGACCGGAAAATATCACTTCGGCAGTCCGAATATAATGCAGCAACTGCTTGAAAGTGAAGGAATTGAAGTGGTGAATGATAAAATTGTCCGGTTCAATGAACTGTTTTGGGACCCGATGAAAGAATTAATTTAATTGTCACGCGTCACGCGTCACGTTTTAACCTCTGAAACCAATGAAAATAGATAATTCTCAAATAATTGAAGCGCTCAGGCATGTGAATGACCCGGATTTTAATAAGGACCTGGTCACCCTCAACATGATCGAGAATGTCAAAGTCGACGGGAATAAAGTCAGCTTTGATGTAGTACTTACAACACCGGCATGCCCGTTGAAAAACCAGATCCGGCAAATGTGCATTGACGCGGTACACCAGTATGTCAGCCCCTCCGTTGAGGTGATCATCGAAATGACCTCACGGGTTACCTCCCGACGCAAAGCAACCGATGCCATCCTGAAGGATGTGAAGAACATCATCGCCGTTGGATCAGGCAAAGGAGGTGTCGGGAAATCAACAGTTGCCGTAAACCTGGCTGTGGCCCTGGCAAAAACAGGGGCGAAGGTTGGCCTGATCGATGCGGATATATACGGTCCCTCCATCCCGATGATGTTCGGGATGTTGAACGAACGACCGACAGGATACGATAAAGATGGGAAAACCTTTGTGTATCCCTTCGAAAAATTCGGGATCAAGGTATTGTCCATCGGTTTTTTCGTTGACCAGTCCAAAGCCCTGATCTGGCGTGGACCAATGGCCTCCATGGCCCTGCGCCAGCTTTTCAATGATGCCGAATGGGGCGAGCTCGATTACATGGTGATCGATCTTCCTCCGGGAACCGGCGACATTCCACTCACACTGATCCAGGATTTCCCGCTTACCGGTGCCATCATCGTGAGCACACCCCAGCAGGTGGCCATCGCCGATGTGAGGAAAGCGGCCGACATGTTCCGAAATGACAAGATTAACATCCCCATCCTTGGACTGGTTGAAAACATGTCCTATTTCTCCCCTCCGGATAATCCGGGAAAGAAATATTATATCTTTGGAGAGGGTGGATGTGAAAAATTTGCATCGGAATTGAACATTCCCATACTCGGACAAATTCCGATCGTCGCTTCCATTGCTGATTCTGGTGATTCAGGAATTCCTGTCGCTGCGGAGGACCAGTCACCGGTAACTGATGCATTTATTCAATTGGCCGAACATGTGGCCCAGCAGGTTGCAATCACCAATTCGATCAGGGAGATTTTTGGAGGAAGTGACAAGGTAACTGGGTAACAGGGTAACAGGGTAATGAAGTAATGGAGTAATGAAGTAATGAAGTGATGAAGTGAACAGTCACATTTATATATTCTCAAATTTTCAAATCTTTTTCATATGGTTGCAAACGAAGAACTCGTAACGAAGGTAAAAAATGTAATTGAGCAGATACGTCCCTATTTACAGGCTGATGGGGGTGATGTGGAATATGTGAATATTACCGAAGATAACACGGTTAATATCCGCCTTCTGGGCATGTGTGGAAATTGCCCGCACAGCAGGATGACCCTGAAAAACGGGATTGAAGCTGCTGTAATCCGTGCACTTCCCGAAATTAAATCGGTGGAATCGGTTGCCGTTGAATAATCAGGCTGTCAGTTAATGGACCTGGAATGGCGATGACCCGTTCCGGTAGGTTTTCTAGGACAAATATTTTGCTACGATGGGCATCCTTCGGCCCATGCCAAAAGCCTTGGGTGAAATACGCAGGATGGGAGGGGTTTGAAAGCGCTTATATTCACTGGTATTGACCAGTTTCAGCACCTTTTTTACCGTGGATTCCTCAAACCCCTGGGCAATGAGTTCCCCGGGACCGGTTCTTAATTCGACATACTGAAAAAGAATCTGATCAAGAATATCATAACCAGGCAGAGAATCCGAATCTTTCTGGCCGGGCCGCAATTCTGCGGAGGGAGGCTTAATAATTGAATTTTCAGGGATGATCTCCGACTCCGCATTGATAAAACGGGCCAGGGCATAAACCTGGGTTTTGTAAACGTCTCCCAGAACCGATAATCCACCGCACATGTCGCCATACAGGGTGCCATAGCCAACCGCTGCTTCGCTTTTATTGGAGGTGTTCAGGAGAATATATCCGAACTTATTTGACAGGGCCATGAGAATGACGGCGCGGATGCGGGCCTGGATGTTCTCCTCGGTGAGATTGAAAGGCAGACCGGCAAACTGGGGCTGTAGTGTTTTTTCGAAGGTCTGAAAAGCCTCTTCAATGGGAATGATGTCATAGGAGATATGCAGGTTCTCGGCTAGTTGCCGGGCATCGGTGATGCTGTGTGCCGACGAGAACTGTGACGGCAGGAGGATAGCGCGCACATTTTCGGTTCCAAGTGCCCTGGCGGCAAGTACCAGGGTCACCGCTGAATCAATGCCCCCGGACAATCCCAGGATTGCTTTCGAAAAACCCATTTTCCCGAAATAGTCCCGGATCCCTAAAATCAGGGCAGCGTAGATCTGGCGTATTGCTTCGGGGGAAATGGAAAAGCCAAAGAGTGCCGGGTCTGAAGATCCGTAACTTTTTAAAGCTGGAGTATCGCTGATCGTACTTCGCACCTCCAATGGTCTATTCAGTTCCTCTTTTTCACTGCTTTCATAGATAAAAAAATCCTCCTCGAATTCCTTCAGGGTGGCCACGATTTCTCCATGCCTGTCGACTACCATGGAGGCTCCGTCGAAAATGAGTTCAGCCTGGCCTCCGATCTGGTTAACATAAATCACAGGAGTGGCATATGTCCTGGAATTCCGCAACATCACTTCTCGACGGTTTGCCGTCTGGGTGTAATTGAAGGGGGAGGCAGCAATGTTAATGATGAGGTCGGGATCCAGTTTTATCAGCTCATCCATCGGGTTGCAAACATAGAGGGGGTCGTCGGTGATGTTCCAGAGATCCTCGCAGATGGTCACTGCAAGCCGGAGACCTTTATATGTGACCACGGAAAAAGGAAGCAGGTTTGGTTCAAAATACCTGTATTCATCGAAAACATCGTAATTGGGAAGGAGTGTCTTATGGGTTTTTGCCATCACCTTGCCATCAGCAAGAAACCAGGCTGTATTATACAATGGCTTGCCTTTCGGTTCAGGGTTGACCGACGGGGCGCCGACAATGGCAGCAATGCCCTGGCATGCCAAGGCAATCGTTTCAACTGCATCGGCACTGCGCCGGATAAAATCGTCGAATTCCAGAAAATCGCGGGGAGGATATCCGCAAACCGACAGTTCGGCAAAAACAACCAGATCGGCCTGTTGCGATTTAGCCTTCTCAATGCATCCGATCATCCGCGAAACATTGTTCCCGAAATCACCCACATGGTAATTCAACTGTGCCAGCGCAATCTTCATGATGATGGATTAAAAAAGTACGCCAATGTTCAGCTCGGCATAATTCAACATGCTTTTCTCATTAAGTTTTGACTTGTAGTTCACCCCGGTGAGTACATTATTAAGCGAATTGGAATAGTTCAACCCGATAATGATGCTGGTCGATTGATCGAGATAGAAGTTGAGGCCGATCCCCACCAGGACGGATTCGCGGATCAGAGTGGTTCCTCCGTTGAAATCGTATGTCTGGTCAACCGGGTCGCCGGAAGCAGGCACAAAGTGTTCTTTCACCGTGGTTTTAATGCGAAAGCCGGTGCCCAGACCGATTTGTCCGTAGTAGGAGATTTTGTTGAATCTTTTAGTCTGCATCTTGATCATGATGGGAATTTCAAGATAGAGGAAATTATATTTCCTGAAAACATCACCATTCACCGGTTTATTGCTACCTGCAATTGCCATGGAATCAGTATAGTTCAACTTTCCGTTCAGGAATTGAAAATTAAAGCCGGTCGACAGGGCATAATTCTCAGTAAAGTAAAAATCACTTACGAATCCGATGGTTCCGCCAAGCCTGGCTCCATCACTTGAGTATCCTTTGGTCCCGGGGCTCATCCACCCTATGTTCGGGGCAATTTTAAGTCCCAGTTTCAAGGGGATTTTTACCTGGCCGAACATGAAACCGGGAAACGAAAACAGAAAGATAATAAAGAAGAAAGTATGTAATTTTTTCATTTTCAACAATTTTACATGGACCAATCGGATACTTCTGAAACAAAAATAGGGATTTATCCACCAGTCAATGAATGATTCTTCATATTTTTATCCAAAAATAATCAACCGGGAATTGCGTTTGTTTCCAGGAACCTTTGAATGAACCGCTTACTCCTTTATAATATTTTGCTCATGTTTCGTATTTCACAATTTCCCCTGATTTTTTCAGGATGTTTAATGATGATGCTCATCGGGTGCAGGCCGGCAAACCAAAGATTGAATGTGGATATTTCAAAGATCAGTGTTCCGGAGGTGAAAATTCACCGGTATGACCTGGACCTGTTTAAAGTCAGCCATTCCAATCTTAGTCTAGAGCTGGAGGCGTTGAAACCGGCTTACCGTTTTTTTCTTGATACAGACCTTGGAGATACGGCAAAACTTCGGGATTTGAAGGACTACCTGGAGAATCCAAGGAATATTGCCTTCCAGCAAGCGGTAGCCCGGCAATATAAAGAGGTTGATCAGTTGCAGAAGGATCTGACCCTGGCATTCACGCACTACCTCTTCTATTATCCAGGAAAGCCGATACCCAGGGTGTATGCTTACATTTCAGCCGGGGATTATGATTACCCGGTTCAACTGGCCGACAGTGTTTTGCTGATCGGGTTGGACAATTACCTGGGCAGGGAATTTAAGCCTTACGCCTCCGACGGACTCCCGGCCTACCGTATTGCCTTGATGAATCGCGAGAACATCCTTCCTGATTGCATGAGACTTTTGGTGGATGCAAACCATCCGGTTGAGCTTCCCGGGAATAACCTCCTGGAACAAATGATTCAATCCGGAAAAAGGCTCTATTTCATCGATGCCATGATCCCGCAAACCGAAGACAGGCTCAAAATCGGATACTCCGGGGTACAGTATGACTGGATTGCCGCGCATGAAGCCAATGTTTGGGCAGCTGTCATCGAAAACAGGTTGCTTTACACCACCGACGGGAAACTGATACGATCGTTCATGGCCGACGGACCGTTTACTGCCGAATTCTCCAAAGATGCCCCCGCACGGCTTGGAGAATGGCTTGGATGGCACATCGTGAGAAAATACATGGAAAACAATCCCAAAGTGACGCTGCACGATCTGATGGCAGAAAGGGATGCCCAGAAAATACTCAGCATGTCGGAATTTAAACCCGAGAAGGAATGACGAATGACCAATAACCAATGACCGATGACCAATTTATACCGTCACGCGTCACGATTTTCTTTGTCACGCGTCACGCGTCACCTGTCACGTTTTTTTTGTTCATAACTTTTCTTTTTTTTCATCCACCTTTTGTCTCTTTCCCTGATTAACCCTGAAAGGTTGTATCATGCTGGTCAAGACTTTTGGCTGTGCTGTTTTTGGGATCAGGGCCATCACGGTAACCGTGGAGGTATACATGGACCAGGGAATCCAGTTTTTCATGGTGGGATTGCCTGACAATGCAGTGAAAGAGAGTCACCAGCGCATCGAATCAGCACTTCGTACCAATGGCTACCGGATTCCCGGAAAAAAAATCATCATCAACATGGCTCCTGCCGATATCCGCAAGGAGGGATCAGCCTATGATCTCACCATTGCCATCGGCATCCTGGGAGCAAATGAGGTGATAAAGACCGGTAGGCTGGAGCAATACATGATCATGGGAGAGCTTTCGCTTGATGGCGGACTTCTGCCGGTCAAAGGGGCATTGCCTATTGCAATTGAGGCGCGCAACAGGGGATTTAAAGGGATCCTTTTACCGGTGATGAATGCCCGGGAGGCTTCGATCGTGAGCGGACTGGAGGTTTATGGTGTGGCTACCCTGAAGGAGGTGATCGGGTTTTTCAATGAGACCGATACGCTTTTTCCGGCCAATGTACCTGTTCTGGATGAGTTTACCAGGCAGGCACCACGCTATGAATGTGATTTTGCGGAGGTGCGCGGTCAGGAATGTATCAAAAGAGCCCTGGAGATTGCGGCGGCCGGAGGGCATAATGTTCTGTTAATTGGCCCTCCGGGTGCCGGAAAAACGATGCTGGCAAAAAGACTTCCCTCCATCCTTCCTCCCCTGAATCTCCAGGAGGCTGTGGAAACCACGAAAATTCATTCGGTCGCCGGCAAACTCGGGAGCCAGCGATCGCTGATTTCAACAAGACCATTCAGGGCGCCTCATCACACGATTTCAGACATGGCACTCGTCGGGGGTGGCGGCATTCCCCAGCCGGGGGAGATTTCACTGGCTCACAATGGGGTGTTGTTCCTGGATGAACTGCCTGAATTCAAGCGTTCAGTGCTGGAGGTACTGCGGCAGCCCATGGAGGATCGCGTGGTCACAATTTCACGGGCCAGGGCGACCCTCGAATATCCGGCCAGTTTCATGCTGGTGGCTGCCATGAACCCCTGTCCCTGCGGCTATTATAACCATCCCGCCGTGCCCTGCCAGTGTGCTGGAGGGGAGGTCCAAAAATATATCAACAAGATTTCGGGCCCCCTGTTCGACCGGATCGACATCCATATTGAAGTAACCCCGGTGGACTTTACAAAGCTGAGCGACAAACGGCCATCGGAACAAAGTAAAACGATCCGCCAGCGGGTGACCAATGCAAGAAAAATACAGGAAAGGCGGTTCGCAGGGTTGCCGGGAATACACAGCAATGCCCAGATCCCGTCGCGGATGTTACGGGACATTTGCAGGGTTGGGGAAGACGGCACCCTGTTGCTTAAAACAGCCATGGAAAGACTCGGACTTTCGGCCCGGGCCTACGACCGGATATTAAAGGTATCGAGAACCATCGCAGATATTGAATCCTCTGCAGATATTAAACTGGAACACCTCGCCGAGGCCATCAACTACCGCTCGCTTGACCGGGATAACTGGGGAAAATGAAAACTGGTTAAGGAATCAGCCAAGGAAAAGATCGGCAATGACAAAACAGGCAAAAATAACGGAAGCCATTCCGTTCATGGTGGCAAAGGCGAGATTGACCCTCGAGATATCCCCCGGCTTTACGATCAGATGTTCATAACACAAAAGGAGGGAGAAGATCGCGGCCCCGATCCAATAGAGGTGCCCTAAATTTCCGTGGATGCCGCCAAACACAACCAGTCCGATGGCCATCAAATGAAAAAGGGCCGACAGAACAAGCGCATTTCGTTTCCCAAGGAAAACAGGGAGAGATTTCAGATTTTCCGATTTGTCAAAATCGATATCCTGCAGCGCGTACAAAATGTCGAATCCGGCGACCCAGAAGATCACCGTGAAGGAATAGATGAGCGGAAGCAGCTCGAACCTGGCCGCTACAGCAAGATAGGCCCCGATGGGAGCCAGGGCAAGCCCAAGCCCGAGGAATAGATGCGAAAGATAGGTGAACCGCTTGGTAAGGCTGTAACCCAGCACAATCATCAGCGCAACAGGTGAAAGGATGAAACAAAGGAAGTTCAGAAAGTAGGCCGACAGAATAAACAGCAGGGCATTGATGATCACGAAAATCATGGCCGATTTTGGATGAATGATGGCTCGCGGGATTTCGCGTAAAGCCGTACGGGGGTTTTTTTTATCGAACTCCCGGTCAACATACCGGTTAAATCCCATCGCCGCATTGCGGGCGAAAAGAACACACAGCAACACCAGCAGCAACATGCGGATGCTCAGGTTCTCTCCATTTGATTTCACTGCCAGGAAAAAACCGATCATGGCAAAAGGCAAAGAAAAGATAGTATGGCTGATTTTAACGAGAGAAAAATAATCTTTGATCTTTACACTGTTCCCCATCGGCGCCCCTGCTGAATTTTGAGACAAAGTTAGTAATTTGTAACTATTTCTTTATAGGATCGTCCAACTTGTTTTTCCGGGGATTTACGCTAATTTTGTTGCTTTATTTATATATGTATGAGCAGACAGGTTGAAGCTGTTGTTGGTTATCTGAAACATTCATTCAGCGTACAATCAAAATACCATATTCACTCACCTTTTGTTTTTGACTTTTACAGTAAGGTCCTGCAGAACGGTCAGCATTATCCCCAGTACAGGGTGGTGAACAGGCTGCGCCGGGAACTTGAGACTGTGTCGAGGTTCATCAAGCGGAAGGATCTGGGAGTGAACGGCAAGAATTATCCCGGTGATCAAAGGTTTGTCAGGGTAAAGGATATCGTGCATCATTCCTCCGTGAACCGGAAAAATGGTGAACTTTTATTCAGGCTTATCCGGCATTACAAGCCTTCTTCAATCCTGGAACTGGGAACTTCGCTGGGCCTCAGCGCGATATACTTCGGACTTGCAGCCCCCGAAAGCAGGATCATCACCATCGAAGGTTGCATTGATTCGGTCAACCTGGCTCATGAGAACTTTGAGAAGGCCGGCCTCAAAAATGTCAGGGTTATTACCGGCAACTTTGACGAAAAACTTTCCCAGGCCCTGGCCGAAATGCCATCGCCCGATCTTGTGTTTATCGATGGCAATCCGAAAAAGGAACCCACCCTGGCATATTTCGAACAATGCCTGCAACATATTAACCCCGGAACCGTTTTAATTATTGATGATATTCATAGGTCACGTGAGATGACCGAAGCCTGGAATACCATCTGCGCCCATCCCCGGGTTAAAGTCAGCATCGATATCTATTGCATGGGGATTGTTTTTTTCAAGGAAGAATTAAGTAAAGAAGATTTCGTATTACGTTATTAATATTGATTATTCATGGAAAATGAAGTCATCCGTCTCGAAAAGATCGTAAAGAACTACAAGATCGGAACCATACTGGTAGAGGCATTACGCGAGGTCTCCCTCGTCATCGGGAAAAACGAGTTTGTTGCTTTGATGGGACCTTCGGGATCCGGGAAATCAACCCTGATGAATATCCTTGGGTGCCTCGATACCCCGACCAGCGGAAATTATTTACTGAATGGGGAGGATGTAAGCAAGATGGATGACAATGCTCTTGCCGAGATCAGGAACCGCCAGATCGGATTTGTATTTCAGACTTTCAACCTGCTGCCCCGTTCCACCGCGCTGGAAAATGTGATGCTCCCGCTGATTTATGCCGGGATTGGCAAAGTAAAACGGATGGAAATTGCGCAGGAAACACTCAAGGAGGTGAGACTTGCTGACAGGATGGCGCATAAGCCCAATGAATTGTCGGGAGGTCAGCGTCAGCGCGTAGCCATCGCCCGTGCACTCGTAAACCACCCGGCCATTATTCTTGCAGATGAACCAACCGGGAACCTTGATTCCAAAACTTCCATCGAAATTCTGGGATTACTTGAAGAGATCCATAAGGTAGGCAATACGGTGATCATTGTTACCCACGAAGAGGATATCGCGCAGCATGCTCACCGCATCATCCGTTTGATGGATGGCAGGATCAGTACGGATGAACCCAATAAGCATATTAAAACCATTGCCGATTATAATCTCAGCCCGGTTGTTTTGTGAAAACAGGCTGATTCCGGCCGGTTAAAATATAAAATGAATGCCTAAAGAAAACAGATACAAAAAACTTTTTGCAGATTTCAACCAGCTCAATGTCATGGTTATAGGTGATGTGATGGTTGACTCCTACCTGTGGGGCAAGGTTGAACGGATCTCACCGGAGGCGCCCATTCCGATTGTCGCTTTACGCAAGCGGGAGCACCGCATGGGCGGAGCCGCCAACGTAGCCATGAACATCCGGTCGCTCGGGGCCAATCCAATCCTTTGTTCGGTGATTGGAACCGACGACAAGGGAGATCAGTTCCTTGATCTGCTGAAGAAGGAGAAAATTGATGATGCCGGGATTGTGCGCAGTACACGACGCATCACCACCACCAAATTCAGGATTTTTGGAAATGCATTTCAGATGTTGCGGGTGGATGAGGAGATGGATAACGATCTGGTGCAGGCTGATTATCTTACGCTGATCCGCGTTATTGAGCAGATCATGAGGAAGGTGAAAATCGATTGTATCATTTTCCAGGATTATGACAAAGGGGTCATTACCGCCAGGCTGATCAAAGAGGTTGTTAAACGTGCGAAAACTGCAAACATTCCCGTCACGGTTGACCCCAAGAAAAAGAATTTCATGGATTATCACCAGGTTACCCTTTTCAAACCCAACCTGAAGGAGATGAAAGAGGGTTTATCCCTTGACGACGATCTTCGTGACAAGCCTGCTGTGATCGAAGCAGCGCAGAAGCTTTGCAATTTGCTGGGTTGCAAGTATGTACTCACAACCATGTCGGAAAAGGGGGTTATGATCAGCATGAAGGATCAGCCTGAAGAACCAAATATCTTCATCCCGGCCCATATGCGCATGATATCCGATGTTTCTGGAGCAGGAGACACGGTGATCAGTGTGGCATCCCTGTGCCTCGCCCTTGAATGTACCCCCTATGAGGTGGCCTTTATTTCAAACCTCGCCGGGGGCCTTGTTTGCGAGGAGGTCGGTGTTGTCCCCATCAACAAGGAAAAACTTTTTAAGGAGGTGCTGACGCTCCTTTAACAAATCCTGTTTCACCTCACCTGACAGAATCCCATGACGAGAGATGCCGATGTTATTGTTGTTGGTGCCGGTCCTGCCGGATCAATGGCTGCATATGAACTCGCCCGCCGGGGGATCTCGGTCCTGATATTGGAAAAATCGACATTTCCCCGATATAAGGTATGTGGCGCAGGGTTGACCCATAAAATTCTGCATGAGATTCCATATGATATATCTCAGGTTTTTGAAACCCGGGTGTATACAATTGTGTTTTCAAGGGGTTTCAAAGAGGTGTTTGCCAGGACTGCTTCCGAACCCATGATTTATTGTACCATGCGGGATAAACTCGATGCATTTATGCTTGAGAAAGCTGTTGCCGCAGGGGCCCGGGTTCAATTTGGAGAGCGGGTTACCGGTGTAACGCAGGATTCCAAATCTGCCTCAGTGTTCACACAATCGGGGGTTTTTCACGCAAGTCTTTTGATAGGGGCCGATGGTGCTTCAAGTGTCGTGGGCCGGTCAGCCGGTTTACGCGATCATATGATGCCCGGACTTGCCTGGGAGGCCGAAGTCATGGCCGATGCCGATACGGTCAAAGCTTTTTCAAAAACCGTATTTCTGGATTGGGGGGCCTTCCCCGGCGGATATGGCTGGGTTTTTCCGAAGGGGGACCACTTTTCTATCGGGGTAGGCGGTCCTGCAAGCCTTTCGAAATGGATGATGCCCTATTATCATAATTTTCTTCAGTACCTGGATGCCGGGTCAGGTATGCACATTCATGAGACCATGTCGCTGAAATCCTGGCCAATTCCTGTGCGAATAAAAAAGAGCAATTTTCATTCAGGCCGGATCATGGTGGCAGGCGACGCCGGGGGATTGACCGATCCATTGACCGGTGAGGGGATCTATTATGCCATCCGAAGCGGAAAACTGGCTGCTGCTGCGTGTTCGGAATATCTGCAGTCGCATAAACCTTCACTTGCTTCCTACTCCCGATCAGTGAATGATGAATTAATGAATGAACTGGGAGAGGCGAACCATATCAAATTTGTTTTCAATACGGCGCCGATGAAGATTCACACCTTTGTGCGCGACAGCGACCGCGCCTGGCGTGCCTTTGGGAAGGTTCTTCGGGGCGAGCGATGGTATGCCGATGTAAAGATGGGCTTTGGGAAATGGAAAATTTTATGGGGAGCAGCCTGCCTGATCTCCAAATGGATTTCAGGTATCAAAGAAAAAAGGTTTTCGCTGAGAGGTTTTAAATAGCCAGCAGTTTTTTCACAATGCCCGAGATCATCTTGTTGTCGGCTTTCCCGGCCAGCTCCTTTGTTGCCAATCCCATCACCTTGCCCATGTCCTTGATGGAGGTCGCGCCTGCATCGACGACAATTTTTCTGATCATTTCGGTAACTTCGGCTTCAGAAAGTTGTTTCGGAAGATAGGTTTCGATGATGGAGACATCATAAAGCTCTTTCTCAGCAAGATCTTCGCGTTTGGCCCCGAGATAAATGTCGGCTGATTCGCGCCGCTGCTTGACCAGTTTCTGAAGGATTTTAAGTTCAGTCTCTTCGGTCACTTCGCCGGTGAAGCCCTCTTTGGTCTTTTCGAGCAGTAAAGCTGCCTTCACGGCCCTCAGTGCTTCAAGTTTCCTGGCATCCCGGGCCAGCATGGCCGCCTTGATGTCATCGTTAATTTTAAGCTCAAGGCTCATTTAATCAACATTTTTATGAAGGAAAGAATTCTCGCTTCTGATTTCAACGGATTTATCAGGATTTTCAGAGAGCATATATTTTGCTACCTGCGACTCTGAGGAGGGGGTGACATCATTCAACTCTACATTACGCCGTTTGTATGCCGGTATGTTTTCCAGTTCATAAAGATTGGATTCGATCGGCGTGTGTGTTTTTAATTTCTCGCTGAGCTGCCGCAGTTTGGAAACCCGCTCAAAGGCCTTCTTTGACTGGAAATCATTTGCATCGGGTTCATTGGGCCGCTGCGGAGGATTTGCCGGTTGAATTTTATAAGCCATCTGTGGAGCTGTTTCCTCTGAACTGTCAACAGGCTCAAATTCATGAACCAGTGTTTTGGATGGCTGCGGTTGAAATTCTGCATCCTGTTTTTCAAGGAAAAACTCAATCGTGCGTGATGGCTCATTGCTCTCAACTTCCGGTTCCAGTTCAAATGGCATGGGTTCCGGATTCATGGCCCCAATTTGTTCTTCTTCTCTGACTTCTGACTTTTTATATGTTTCAGGCTCAGGGATGAAAATACGTTTTTCAACCTTGGCCGATCGTTTGTCCTCGTAAAGTGGAATTACAGTCACATCTACAGGCTTCATCGGATCTTTCTGCTTATGGTCCTCATCGAAACCGGTTGCAATGATGGTCACACTGATCTTATCATCAAGGCTTTCGTCATAACCGTTGCCCCAGATGACATCGCCGCTTGATTTGGTTTTTCCCTGGATATAGTCGGTGATCTCGGTGACTTCGTCCATGGTGATCTCATTTTTACCGGAGGAGATGTACAGCAGCAGATTACCGGCACCTTCAATTTCATTGTTGTCAAGCAGGGGAGAGTTAAGCGCCTCTTCCACAGCTACCTGGGCGCGGTTTGGTCCGCTGGCCAACCCTGTTCCCATAATGGCAACACCGCTATTCTTCATGACCGTTTTCACATCTTCGAAATCGACATTGATGTAACCGGCAACGGTGATGATTTCAGCTATGCCTTTTGCAGCGGTGGTCAATACGTTATCGGCCCGGGTAAAGGCTTCGGAAAGAGGTAAATCACCGCAAAGCAAGCGCAGCTTGTCATTGCTGATGATGAGCAGTGCGTCTACATTTTGTTTCAGCTGGCGGATGCCGTCTTCTGCCGACTGGCGGCGTTTCCTTCCCTCAAAGGAGAAAGGGATGGTGACAATGCCCACGGTAAGGATATCCATTTCCCTGGCAATCTGGGCGATTACCGGGGCGGCTCCTGTGCCGGTTCCTCCACCGAGCCCGGCCGTAATAAAGAGCATTTTAGTGCCTGTTTCCAGCGCCGCACGGATATCTTCCGAGTTTTCCAGGGCGGCGTTTCGGCCCACCGATGGGGCTGCCCCTGCGCCCAACCCACTGGTGAGATTGGCGCCCAGCTGGATTTTTTTAGGAACCGGGCTTGATTCCATGGCCTGTGCATCGGTATTGCAGATGATAAAGTCCACGCCTTTTATTCCCTGGCGGAACATATGATTAACAGCATTACTGCCTCCACCTCCAACACCGATTACTTTTATTATAGATGACTGGTCCTTAGGTGAATCGAATTTTAACATTTCGGCCATGATCGTTTTATTTTGCTGGTTTAAAATTATCAAGAAAGCGCAATGAATTGTTAGGGTATTTTTTTAGTTATCAACGTTCTATTGTTAATAGAAGGTCAATCAACATCCTCCTCAAAAATGTTCCTGATTTTATCGAGGAAAATTTCGGGGAAGCGCTTGGTGGGCCTGGAGGGATCCTTCACCTTTTTTACCTTCACCTTCTTTTTCTTTCCCTCCGTTTCAGGTGCCTCTTCCTGAATGACCGGCTCCTCCGGTTTTGACTTTTCGACCTCCTTCTGGTAACGGCCGATCCCCTCAATTACGAGTCCGATCCCGGTTGCAAACATCGGGCTGGCCATTTCAGGAGGAACGTCATTGGCAAGATGTTCATTCGGGTAACCGATACGCGTATCCAGGCCGGTCATGAACTCGGTAAGCTGTGCAACATGTTTCAGGTGGGCACCGCCTCCGGTAAGGACGATTCCTCCAATCAGTTTCTTCTCATAGCCCGAACTTTTTATCTCATAGTAGACATGTTCGATGATCTCCTCCATCCTTGCCTGGATGATGGACGCGAGGTTTTTAAGGCTGATCTCTTTGGGAGTTCTGCCCCGCAAGCCGGGAATCGCAACAATCTCCTCTTCACGGTTCTCACGCGCCAGGGCCGATCCGAATTTCACCTTCAGCTCCTCCGCATGCTTTTTAATGATGGAACATCCCTCCTTGATATCCTCGGTAATTATTTCACCACCCAGGGGAATGACCGCGGTATGACGTATGATCCCCGCATGAAAAATGGCAATGTCGGATGTGCCGCCGCCAATATCAACCAATACCACACCCGCCTCTTTTTCCTCTTCGCTCAGTACCGCCTCTGCTGAAGCGATTGGCTCAAGGATAAGTTCAACGACTTCAAGGCCTGCCCTGCGAACACATTTATAAATGTTCTTTGCAGCAGCCGTCTGACCGATGATGATATGAAAGTTCGCCTCCAGCGAGCTCCCCGTATAGCCTTTGGGAGTCAGGATGCCATGGTCTCCGTCAATGCTGAATTCCTGCGGGATCACATCGAGAATCTCCTCCCCCGGATTCATATTGAGGTTATACATGCTGTTGCAAAGCTTGTCAATGTCCTCCTGGCTAATCTCAGTTTCACTGTCTTCACGGATCATGCTTCCGCGATGCTGAAGGCTCTTGATATGCTGCCCGGCGATGCCGACATTCAGGTATTTAATGTCAACGCCCGATTTTGCTGAAGCCTCTGCAACGGCATCCTTGATAGACTGAATGGTATTGTCGATGTTCGCGACAACCCCGCGTTTGACGCCGATTGATGGCACTTTGCCATATCCCAGAATTTCAATTTTACCATGTTCGTTTTTGTGGCCAACAATGACCGCTATTTTAGTCGTGCCGATGTCGAGACCGACGATGATGCCTGAGTTTTTCATGCTTACTTATATTTTAGAACAAACCACTTGATTCTTGAATTTTATATTGATGACATTATATTTATTCCACCCGATTTTATTAAGCCCCAGACGATAAAACACAACCAGTTTCCTGAATTTGTCGTCCAGGTCATCTGCCTTTCCCAGGATAACCACATGATTTCCGATTTTAGGGATCAGCTCAAATTCATTCAGTTCATTCACATAGATCTGTTCGACCTGGGCCTTCAGAAAGGTGTCGTGCGAAATATACATCGCCAGCTTGTACAGCCCGGTCATCAGCGAATCATAAAAAATCGAATCTGACATCGCCAGGATATTCACCTGGTAATTTGGATTTTTCCTGTATGAATCATTGATGAATCCATTGGCGACCAGGACCCGTGCCGAGGAATTCGGATTTACCGGCAGGAGATACCCCGATTCATCCAGGTAGAAATTTTCATATTTGTTGTTAATGATTCGCAGGAGCGGTTCACGCTGTTTGATATTAATAAAGAGGGTGCCCTCGTTATTTTCAAATACCGAAACTTTTGCCACATAGGGTTGCTGACGGATTGTCCGCTCAATGGATCCGGTATTGATATATCCCAGCGGCTTGCCGATGACACTGCCGGCTTTTTTAAGAATGATGGAATCTATATCTTTTTTTGAGATCAGTACATCGGCTGCGCCATAGTCGATGGTGATCGCAACCTCCCTGCATGGACGACTGTATTGATTCACCTCGACAAATCCAACCAGGACACCTGCCCCTGCAATCATCAGTGCCCAAAGAATGATCCTTCCTATTTTTAACAATTTCTTCATGATGATTTTCCTTCTGAAAGCATTTCTGTTATCGGTAAAACAAAGTGGTCAATATCACCTGCTCCCATTGTCAGCAAAATTTCAGGCCTTGCGTTTCGGATCTCCTCCAGCAGGTTGTTTCTCTTAACCAGTTTTTTATGATGACTTTGCATACGGTCAAGAATGATTTGCGAGGTGACTCCGGCCATGGGTTCTTCACGGGCCGGGTAGATTTCGAGCAGCAACAACTCATCCAGTAAATCGAGACTTTGGGCAAATGCATCGGCCAGATCGCGGGTACGTGAATAGAGGTGGGGCTGAAAGACCCCGGTGATCCTTTTCCCGGGAAAGAGTTCGGCAACGGAAGTGATGCAGGCTTTGAGCTCTTCGGGGTGATGCGCATAATCATCGATGTAGACCATGTCGGGTCGCCTCACGCGGATATCAAAACGCCGTTGAACCCCGGTATAGGTCCGGAATGCCTTTTTCAGCAAATCATGATCTATCCCGAGAAGGGAACCCACAGCCAGGGCAGCAACGGAATTTTCAAGGTTAAACCTTCCGGGAACGCCCAGGATCAAATCCTGAATGGTTCCACCGGGATACACAAAATCGTAATGGAGTTCCCCTTCGGTCAGCCGAATGTTCTGCGCATAAAAAGTGGCAGACCCGCTTAATGAATAATCATAAACAGCATAAGTGTTTGTGAGAACAGGGATCACCTGCGTTCCCGCTTTCAGGATCAGCGAACCATTTGCGGTGATTTTCGCCGTGAATTCCGAGAAGGTCTTTTTCAGATCATCATGGTTCCCGTAAATATCAAGGTGGTCGGCATCAGCCGAGGTAATGATCGCAATGGAGGGTGAAAGCTGCAGGAAGGACCGGTCATATTCATCGGCCTCGACCACACAATAGGAATTACCGGATAGATTGTCCTTCAGATCAAACAGGAAATTAGTTCCGTAGTTTTTGGAAATCCCTCCCAGGAAGGCCAGGTGATCAACACCGGCTGTTTTCAGCATATGGGCTATCATGGTCGAGGTGGTGGTTTTTCCATGGGTTCCGGCAACCGCGATCGTTTGAAAGCGATCCGAAATCATTCCCAGCACCTCTGCCCGCTTTTTCATCGGGATCCCCTGTTCTTTGAAGAAGATCATTTCGCGATGTTCCCGGGGAACAGCAGGGGTGTAAATCACAAGGTCGGGTGAAGCGGGAATTTGATGAATATCTTCCACAAAATGAATTTGCATTCCCTCGCTGATCAGCTGATCTGTAAGGGATGTCGGGGTTTTATCGTAACCGGAAACAGAGGCTCCCTGTAAAACAAAATATCTTGCCAGGGCACTCATGCCGATGCCGCCAATGCCAAGAAAATAGACTGATTTTATATCTTTTATCCCGGAAGTGCGATTTACGATTTCCGGTTTAAAATCTTTGACTTCGTTTGCCGAAATACCTGCCTTGTATTTCTTCCCAATCATCGACAGGGCCACCTCTGCAATCGTGTCGGCCGCATTGCTGACCCCCAGGGTCGTAATGTTTGCGCCAAGTTTAAACCGGAGCGCCTGGTTGTCGAACAGGTCAACTACGGTTTTTCCAAGTGATTCCATTGCCATTTTGTCGGGAACCATCACCGCTGAATTTTTATTCACCAGGGCCCGTGCATTTTTTGTCTGGTGATCCTCAGCCACATTGGGCGACGGAACAAGAATGACCGGTTTGCCGACCACGCACAGTTCCGAAATGGCAATCGCGCCGGCCCTCGAGACGATTATGTCAGCAGCAGCATACGCAAGGTCCATGCGGTCGATGAATGGAAGAATGACCACGTTGGGTTTCCCCGATTGCAAGTTTGAAATTGTGGATGATTGAACCTGGCCCGGGGAGGCAGAACCTGGTTTCCGGGAGGCTTGTTCAGGGAAATGGGTGGCAATGGTATCAAAATAATACTTACCGGTTTGCCACAGGATCTGGATATCCGGCGTGTTCAACTTTGCCTGCAGTGTCTGAACAAATTTAAGGATTGCCTGGTTGATGGTCCCTGCACCCAGGCTTCCGCCGATCACCAGCAGTGTCTTTTTACCCGGAACCAGCCCGAAATACGCCATCGCTTCATCCTCTTTGCCGGCCATGTCGATCACATCGCGGCGGATAGGATTGCCCGTCATTACGATTTTTTCCTTCGGGAAATAGGCGTCCATCCCTTCATAAGCCACGCAAATCTTCTGAACTCTGCTCCCCAGAAGCCGGTTGGTGATTCCCGGGAAGGAATTCTGTTCCTGGATGAGTGAGGGTATCTTTTTGGAGGTTGCCATGCGCAATGTTGGTCCGCTTGCATACCCGCCAACCCCGATCACAAGGTCGGGTTTGAATTTCGAGATAATCGCCCTGGCCTTGAGCAGGCTGGCCAGGAGTTTAAACGGGAAGGAAAGATTTTTCAGGGTCAGCCTGCGTTGGAACCCGCTGACGGTAAGCCCTTCAATCCGATATCCCGCTGCCGGCACCTTTTCCATTTCCATGCGCCCCTTCGCCCCGATAAACAGGATGTCCATGTCGGATACTTTCGACTTCAGGGCATTGGCAATGGCAATGGCCGGGAAAATATGCCCTCCTGTACCTCCGCCGCTGATAATGACGCGCATCATGCCGGGGTGACTGTTTGGGGTTTCATAATCAGGGCTGGTTCCAGGAGAATATCCACCTCTGTTCCATCCTTTGTTTCAATTTCAGCCACACGGCTTACACTTAAGATGATCCCGATGGATATACAGGTGAACCAGATGGAGGTGCCGCCCATACTGACCAGCGGTAGCGTTTGACCGGTCACGGGGAAAAGGTTCACCGCAACAGCCATGTTGATGAATGCCTGGAAAACCAGGCTGAATCCAATTCCAATGCTTAATAAAGAGCCGAAATTACCCTGGCTCCGGCTTGCAATCCTGATCACCCGGAAAAATAAGATGAGGTAGAGCAGCAATACGAAACTGCCTCCAACCAATCCATATTCTTCAATGATGATGGCAAAAATAAAATCGGAGTAGGGATGCGGCAGGAAATTCCGTTGTGTGCTTTTCCCGGGAGATTTTCCCAGGATGCCTCCCTGGACAATGGCAATTTTAGCCTGGTCAACCTGGTAGGTCGCATCGGGTTCTGCCTCCTTTTTATTAATAAAGTGGTCGATGCGCGCAACCCAGGTTGTTCCGCGTGGAAACAGGGTCGGAAAGGACTTTGATAAGGCAAAGATCATGATGATGGCAATAATCCCCAGCCCGACCAGCGAGATCATGTACTTCATGCTGATCCTCCCGATAAACATCAGCACCATGCAGGTAACGAATAAAATAGCGGCAGTTGAAAAATTGGCAGGTAGGATGAGTACCGTCACCAGGACAACCGGAATGATCACCGGTAAAAAGCCTTTGCGGAAATCCTGGACCAGCTCCTGTTTTTTGCTCAGCACCCGGGCCAGGTACATGATGAGAAATAGTTTGGCAACATCGGAACTCTGGAAAGTAAGGTTCACAATCGGGACGGTAAGCCAGCGGTTGGCTTCATTGAGGTTTGTTCCCGAAACCAGGGTCACCAGCAGCAGAGGGAAGGTGAGGAACAGTCCGATTTGTGAAATTCTTGAATAATAGGTGTATTTGACCAGGTGAGTGATATACATCAAACCGAGCCCCAAGGCCAGGATCATGAAATGCTTAAAAAGATAATATTCAGTGTTGCCATGCTGCTTTTTGTTTGCCAGCGTTCCGGTGGAACTGTAAACGGCCAGCAATGAAAAAATACAAAGGATGATCACCACGATCCAGATCACCTTATCCCCTTTGATATTTTTGACAACTTTCAACATGAATGCAATGAATTATAAGTTTTTAACTGCTTTGCGAAATGCTTGTCCGCGTTCTTCGAAGTTCTCAAACAGATCGAACGAAGCGCAGGCAGGTGAAAGAAGAATCACATCTCCCTTTTCCCCCATATAATAGGCTGCCTGGACGGCTTCATCCATCGAAACCAGGTCGACCATCGGCAACTTCAGTTCATCGAAAGCCTCATGAATGCGGCTGTTATCCAGCCCCAGGCAAATGATCCCTTTGACATTCTTGCGGACCAGATGACGCAAAATGCTGTAATCATTCCCGCTCTCCACACCACCCACAATCCATATCACCGGCCGCAGAATATTTTCCAGGGCAAACCAGGTGGCGTTGATGTTCGACGATTTTGAATCGTTGATAAACTCCATGCCATGGATGATGGCCACGGTTTCAAGACGATGCTCAACCATCTGAAATCCGGAAAAGCTATCCTTGATATACTCTTTGCGGATTTCCCTGATCTTCGGGCCGATGGATGCCACCAGTGAATCATACACGTTGCTATGTCCTTGTTTCGCTAATCCTTCTAATGTCATGGGTCTATCTGAGTTTGAGAGTTACAATGGTTAAAACAGCCAGCATGATGCCGACAATCAGAAACCTGACCACGATTTTCGATTCGTGGTACCCCAGTTTCTGAAAATGGTGATGAAGGGGTGACATTCTAAATATTCTGTGCCCTTCACCGTATTTGCGTTTTGTGTACTTAAACCAGGTTACCTGCATGATGACTGACAGGTTTTCGGCCAGGAATATTCCACAGAAAATAGGGATCAGGATCTCTTTGCGGATCATGATGGCAAAAACGGCAATAATCCCGCCCAGGGCCAGGCTGCCTGTATCACCCATGAAAACCTGCGCCGGGTAGGCGTTGTACCACAAAAATCCAATGCAGGCCCCGACGAAGGCTGAAATATAGATTGCCAGCTCGCCGGTATTTGGGATGTACATGATATTCAGGTAATTGGCGAACACAATGTTGCCGGAAACATAGGCCAGCACACCCAGGGTGAGCCCGATGATGGCCGAGGTTCCCGTTGCCAGTCCATCAAGGCCGTCTGTCAGGTTTGCCCCGTTTGAAACGGCAATGATGATAAAGATCACGATGGGAATGAATATGAGCCAGGTATACCTCTTGGCCCCGTCGCCCATCCATGAGACAAACATGCTGTAGTCAAATTCGTTGTTCTTTACGAACGGGATGGTCGTCTTGGTTGATTTAACCTGGGTTTTCGAATATATTTTGGTTTTGTCTGATGATGATTCCACAGCAAATACATCCGCTGTCGGGACATAGGCGGTTTGCCTGATCCGTTCGCGGATCACGATGTTGTCATTGAAATACATGGTGAGGCCTACGATCAGCCCGATCCCGATCTGGCCAAGGATCTTCAGTTTCCCGGGTAGCCCGGCCTTGTCTTTCTTGAAAACTTTAATATAATCGTCCAGGAACCCGATCAGTCCCAGCCAGATGGTGGCGATAAGCACCAGGATAATATATATATTGTGCAGTTTGGCGAACAGCAACGATGGGATCAGGATCGCTGCAAGAATGATCAGGCCGCCCATCGTGGGTGTTCCCTGTTTCATATTCTGCCCCTCCAGCCCAAGGTCGCGCACCGTTTCCCCGACCTGTTTTCTTCGAAGGAAATTGATGAGCCGTTTGCCGATAATCAGGGAGATAAACAGGGAGGTAATCAGCGCAGCGGCAGCCCTGAAGGAAATATACTGGAAAACGCCTGCTCCGGGGAACCCGAAGGATTCATGCAACCATTTAAAAAGATAGTACAGCATAAGCTTACTGTTTAACTATGTTATCATTCCCGAAAATTGAGCGCAACACCTCTTTGTCATCGAAATGATGCCTGACTCCCATGATCTCCTGATAATTTTCATGACCTTTTCCGGCCACCAGAATAATGTCACCGGGTTTTGCCAGCATACAGGCCGTCTTAATGGCTTCGAGACGATTGGTGATTACCAGCACTTTTTGCGACTGATGCAACTCCACCCCTTTGCGCATGTCATCCAGAATCGTCTCCGGGTCTTCATTTCGGGGATTGTCGGAGGTCAGAATGACCCTGTCGCTCAGGTTGCACGCGATCCCGGCCATAATTGGCCTTTTGGTTGTATCGCGGTTTCCACCGGCACCGACCACGGTGATGATCTGTTCGTTGTGACTCCTGAGATCATTGATGGTTTCCAGAACATTTTTAAGTGCATCCGGGGTGTGGGCGTAGTCGACAATGGCCGTTACCTGGTTCCCTGACCGCACATAATTGAACCTGCCATCTACCGGATCCATCTGGCTCAGCAAGGTTAAAACCTCGGTTTTATCCTGTTTAAGGAGGAATGCCGTGGCGTACCCTGCCAGCAGATTGTAAGCGTTAAACTGTCCGATCAGCTTGAACCAGGCTTCCGCTCCATCGATGTTGAGATGCAGCCCCTGGAAATCATTTTCCATGATCCTGCACCTGAAATCGGCCATGCCCTGCAGGCTGTAGGTGTATTTCAGAGCCTTCGTATTCTGAAGCATCACCATCCCATTTTTGTCGTCCTTGTTTACCAGGGCAAAGGCACCGGCCGGAAGGTTGTCAAAGAATGTTTTTTTAGCGTGGAGATAGGCGTCGAAGGTTTTGTGATAATCAAGGTGATCGTGTGTAAGGTTGGTGAAAATGGCTCCCCTGAAAGTGAGCCCGCCAATTCGTTGCTGATCCACCGCATGCGACGACACCTCCATGAAACAATATTCACAGCCCTCGTGCACCATTCGCGCCATCAATGCATTGAGTTGGAGCGGATCCGGAGTGGTATGGGTTGAAGGTACAGGAATGTCATTTATACTGTTTTTAATGGTGGAGATCAATCCGGCGCCATAACCAAGTTGCAGAAACAGCCTGTGAAGCAATGTAACCGTAGTGGTTTTCCCATTGGTTCCGGTCACCCCGACCAGATTGAGCTTCTCCGACGGATTTCCGAAAAAATCGGATGCCATGATCCCAAGCGCCAGGCTGCTTCGGTCTGTTACCAGATAGGTAATTCCCGGCTTTAAGGTGTGAGGGAGATGTTCGCACACCATTGCAACAGCGCCTTTTTCAGCAGCCATGTCAAGGAAATCATGCCCATCGGAGGTGGTTCCCATGACTGCAAAAAACAGGTCGCCCGGCATCACCTTCCGCGAATCAAATTGCAACCCGGTGACCGGAATATCGGTACGCCCCGTGATGCCGGTGATTTTTACTTTGCCGATGATCTCGCTGAGTAACATCATGCCTGGGTTTTTGGTTTATCCTGTTTCACCTGCAGTTCGATCACCACTGGCATCCCTTTGTTTATAAGATATCCGGGGGCAATGGATTGTTTTACCACCGTGCCTTTTCCCGTGACCAGTACATTCAGTCCCTGTTGCTCGAGCAGGAACAGTGCATCTTTTAGCCCCATGCCGCAAACGTTGGGCATGGTCCCCTTGCTGATGTAGGCAGATGTCAGAATGATCGTTTCGCCCACCGATTCCGGACGCGCCCAGTGCGATTGCACATTTTCAGGCCGGGCGGTCATGCCAAGCGCCGAATAGGCCTTTGACAGGTCATTCATCTGTCCGGCATGGGCCAGAGGCAACCTGCTCTGAATGGTATCGTAGGGCAGGGGGATCAAAATATCAGGACGGATAGCGAAGAGCTTGTCGGATAATTCACGGAAAACAGGTGCAGCAACGGCTCCTCCGTAGTACTTTCCTTTTCTTGGGTTAACGATGACCACGATGCATGAATACTTGGGATTGTCGGCAGGGTAGTACCCGACGAATGACCCTTTGTACTGCACCTGTTTAGTTCCCTGGCGGTATCCTTTATTTCCGGCTGCTATCTGTGCCGTGCCGGTCTTTCCCGCGATTTTATAATAGGGCGATTTAATGCTTGCCCCGGTTCCCTCTTCCACCACTCCTTCCAGCATCAATTTTGCTTTTTTAATGGTCGACGGGGAGACTATCTGGGGGTTGATCACCACCGGGTCAAACCGCTTTACCAGTTGCCCGTTACGCCTGATTTCGCGGACAAACAACGGTTTCACCATTTTACCGTCATTGGCTACGGCATTGTAGAGTGTAAGGAGGTGGATGGGAGCCAGCGATATCTCGTACCCGATCGAGATCCAGGGAAGCGAAAGGGCTGACCAGTATTTGCTCTTGGTGTTTTTAATGTAGGGTTTTCCCTCGCCGGCAATCTGGAGACCCAAAGGCCTGTTGATCCCGATACGGTAAAGCCCGTCGATGTATTTTTGCGGCGTGGCAGAATAAGCTTTGTAGATCATGGAGGAGGTTCCGACATTCGATGATTTCTCGAACACCTGGAGCGCAGTGATCACACCCAGCCCATGATGGGAATCCTCCATTTTGCGGCCTGAAAAAGTAGTGATGCCTCCGTAACAATTTACCGGAGTATTGAGCTCGATTTTCCCGTCATCGAGTGCAACAAGGAATGAAGCCAGTTTGAAAGTTGATCCGGTCTCCTGGCTTTCACCAATGGCATAATTGAAGATCTCTTCGTAGGTTCCCTTTTTGGTGTGGCCCAGGTTGGCCATGGCACGTATATATCCAGTTTTTACCTCCATCAGGATCACACAGCCATGGTCAGCGCTGTCGGCAATTAGTTCTTTCCGCAGAGAGGATTCGGCAAGGTCCTGGAGGTTCACATCCAGCGTGGTAATGATGTCATCACCATTCTGTGGCTCAACCTGGGTTTCAGGATCCACAGGCATCCAGGCCTGTCCGCCCGCACGGCGCATCAGGCGCTGTCCGTTTACGCCCTCAAGGTTATTTGTAAAGGAACCTTCCAGTCCGACATATACCTTGTTTTCCCCTTCACCGCTCTCATATCCGATGATGCGCCTGGCCAGTGATTTGTAAGGAAGTTCGCGCTCATACTGAGGAATTACGATCAGCCCGCCTTTAAATTTTCCCCTTTTGAAAATGGGAAATTTGCGCATTTTATTCAGAACAGGATAGGTCACATCCCGGTGAATGAGAAGATACCGGCTCTGGTTTCTCCGGCCATCCCAGAGTGCCTCCCTGTAACTGGATGCGGGGTGATCATTGAACAATCCCGCCAGACAAACAGAGAGGGAATCAACGTTTTCTTTGAATATCTCATCAGTTAATGAATCGGTCATCACATCCATGCGAACTTCAAATATCGGGATGGAGACAGCAAGTAAACTTTCATCATCCGCCAGGATGTTTCCACGGATGGCGGCCATCTCAAACAGGTGGATCTCCTGTTTTTTCGCCATTTCCAAAAATTCCTTTTTCTCAAACTGCTGGATCATGACAACGCGGGCAATGATGAAAAGACCAAAGAGCAGCACCCCCAAGTAAACCAGGTAAACCCGAACCAATATGTCTTTCTTGATGTCTTTCATTGACTATTTCTGCTTGCGTTCAAACTCTGCTCCGGAATAGAGGATTTTATAAGGTGGCAGTGATGTTTCATGCAACCCGTAGAGCTGGGCACGTTTTAAAATTTCCGATTGCCTGCCCTGGAACATCAGGGTCGATTTGGTATTTATATATGCATAGTGCAACTCCTTCAACTCATTTTTGGTTCGTTCGATGTCCCGGAATTTCCTTTCGGTGTAATAGGTGTTGCCGATATAGATCATGGCAAGCAGGGCTACATATAATATATAGCTGATGTTTCCGGTCACCGTTTCTTTTGAAAGATAATCTCCTCCCAGAAAATCCTGAACAACCCTGCGACCTCTGTTGGTTTTTTTCATCCTTATATTTTTTCAGCAACCCGCATTTTTGCACTACGCGCACGGCTGTTTTCAGCAACCTCCAGTTCACCTGGCACAACAGCCTTGCGCGTTATAACCTTCAGCGGACTGATTACATTCCCGTAAAAATCTTTCTCGACTGAACCGAGAAAATTTCCTGAGCGGAAATAATTCTTGACCAGTTTGTCTTCCAGTGAATGATAGGCAATGACAACCATTCTCGCCCCTGGCTTCAGCGCTTGGGTCGCCTGTTTTAAAAACTCGCGCAGGGCATCCATCTCCTCGTTTAATTCTATCCGGAGTGCCTGAAATACCTGCGCCTGGTATTTAAACTCCTTGCCGCGTTCGGCACACGAATTGGCAATAACCTTGAGTTCTGTGGTTGTGCCGATCGGGTGCAGTTTCCTTTCCTCAACAATTCTCGAGGCCAGTTTCCTTGCATTTCTTATCTCACCGTAGGTGAAGAACAGGGTGCTCAACTCCTCTTCGGTATAATGGTTTACGATATCCCTGGCCGTTTGCTTTTTTTTCTGATCCATCCGCATATCGAGCATCCCGTCGAAACGCGTTGAGAATCCGCGATCAGGCTGATCAATCTGGTGGGAAGAGATGCCAAGGTCGGCCAGGATGCCATCCACCGGGCTGGCATGATGTAACTTGAGGAAATTTCTGAGGAATCGGAAATTGCTGTTCACCATGACTAACCGTGGGTCATCGATGCGATTGGCGAGCGCCTCCTCATCCTGGTCGAAGGCAATCAGTTTTCCCTCCCCGAGTTTTCCGAGGATGGCCTTCGCGTGTCCGCCGCCGCCGTAGGTTGCATCGACGTAGATGCCGCCTGGCCTTACTGCTAAGGCTTCAATACTTTCGGTTAGCAGGACACTCTTATGGTATATCATCGATGCCGTCGCTTTTTTCCTGTTTTCCCATCACCTTTTCTGCCAGCATGGCAAAATCTTCAGGTTCTTTCGACAACAGCTGCTGGTAGGTGGATTTGTTCCAGACCTCAATCCGGTCGGAATAGGCAAATAAGATGACCTCCTTGTCAATTTCAGCAAAACCCAGCAGTGACTTAGGCATCAGTAAACGGTTCTGACTGTCGAGCGAAATTTCTGTCGCACCATTGTAAAAAAATCTCACAAAACGGCGATTATCGCGTACGAACAGATTGAGTTTATTGATGTTGTCGGTTGTCTCCTTCCAGACATTTTGCGGGTACAGAACCAGGCAGCCTTCAAACCCCCGGTTTATGACGAACTTATCATGCGCCTCAGGGCTGATCTGTTTTTTCAGCGCGGCAGGAAGAATGATGCGGCTCTTCTCATCCAGCCTGCATTCATATTCACCGATTAAATTCGTTGTGGACACTTTCCCCTTTTTTTCGAGTGTAAATATATATAAAAAATCTCCACTTTACTCCACTTTGCTCCACTGTTAATAACTTTTTTGCAAGAATATCAGGGAACATGGCGGAAAGACGCATTCATCAAGTGATAGGAGAGGATCCTCCTGGATTGGGGCAAAAAGGAAAGATGCGGATTGGCAAGCTCAGCTTATCCGGAATATTAACAAATCAGCGTGTTACGGATGGACAACGACCAATTTTGCGGATGCACCGCTGTAACGGATGAGGTAAATGCCTGCGGGGAGGTTTGTGGTGGAGAGGGTAACCGTTCCCGGAAAGGGTAATTCAAGAATTTTCTGAGCAAACAGATCAAACACCCGGAGGGAGGGGAGATTTTTGCCGATACCGGAAGTAAACTTTATCCCGGCGATTTCGGAGGAAGGTCCCTGAATGCTGATTGTCACCGACTGGTCAGCCGGGTTGGGAAACAGCTGAATTCTTTCCTGGATTTGATTCGAATGGCTTTCTATGCCCGGGACAATTTCTGCCGGGGATCTTTTGGTAATATAATTCAACCCTCCCGAGGTATTTCCTGTGACGAGGTCAAACCTGTCAGGGTCGGTGAGGTGGCCGACGGCAGGGGAGGTTTGCCATCCAAAAAGAGTATCCTGTGGCGTGGGTGAAAGCCATGCATACAAGGTATCAGATTCGGTAAATTTTCCATCAAGGTTATTGTCAATGTTCTCAAAAAAACGGATACGACCTTCATCAGAACCGCACATAAGAAATGTCGTTCCTTCCGGCTGCCGTGAAAAACAGGGCGTGCTGTATCCATAATAGGAAACGTTGTAATTGGTGACATTCACCCTCCCCAGGCTATCGGTTAAAAGCATGAAAACCGGATTTTCACCTGTCCCGGAATTTTTATAGTAATTGAGATTTCCATTCTGCTCCCCAATGACCAGGTCGGTAACTTGGTCTCTCTCCAGGTCGAAAAGCTGCGGGGTGCTGTTATCTCCAACATCAATTCCCTGCCAGTCCCTGATAGCGGGACCAAAACCGGGAACGCCTCCTGCATTGCCGGTATTCGGGAAAAAAATCAGGGTTCCGTCGCTGTTCCCGATTAGTAAATCCGGATGACCATCCCCGTTCAGGTCCCCGATTGCCGGATATGCGCCATGCAATTTAAGGGTGGAAATTCCTGCCAGGTCATCGGTAACACAGGTGAAAACCGGGTTCAGTGCAGTTCCTGTATTTTTGAAATAGGCAATCTTTGAGGTATAAACTGAATGAAGGATGGCATTCTGATAACAGGAGGAGTCATAATATCCCTCATTCCCGACAAACAGATCCTCCAGCCCGTCACCGTCGAAATCGTACAATACCGGATGAGATGATGTCCCGAAATCCATCATTTCACTGCGAAAAAACCGGTTCGTCCTGAATTCAAAACGGGGAAGCGCCTGCGTTCCGGTATTTTTATAGAACCAGACACAGTTGTAATTGTCGGAGGTTGTCATACTGGGATCAAAAGGGGATACCACCATGTCATCCATACCATCGTTATCCATGTCAAGGAGTGAAACAGAAGGGAATGAAAATAGTTTAACCGGATCAGTGCCGGATGGGAACGCGGTATCCTGGGCGATCATGAAGGCTGAGTCCCTCGTCCCTCCGTTGAAGAGCCCAATCAGCCCGGGGTAATCCACATCGCCGAGGATCAGGTCCTTAAGACCGTCGTTGTTGAGATCTGTCGCCAGCAGTGTTGACCCCGTGTGGCGGGAATTTCGATTTGCGATTTCAGATTTTTGATTTTCGATTGGTAAATCGTAAATCGTAAATCGTAAATCGTACATCTCATACGGGCATCCCGCATTCAACGTAACACGATTTCCTCCCTCACTTTCCTTGAATTTTCCCCAGCAGGGATCATCAAGCCTGAAATCAAGGCTGTCGCAACGGCCGTACTTTTCCATTGACAGGTTCTTGTGATATTCCACAAAGGATCCCAATCCGAAAAAGGTCAGAAGATCAAGGTCACCGTCGCCGTCAATATCAGCCAGGGCAGGATAATCAACACTGGTAACCAGGATCCCGACCTTTCCGGTGTAGTAGAACGATTCGAGCAAATCGGTCACCAGTCTGAATTTCAGGGAGGTGTCGGATATATTCAGGAATACGCGCACGCCGCCCATGCCATAGGTAAACAGGTCCATTTTCCCATCACAGTTGTAATCGGCCGTAATCACCCAGTCATGCAGATCAGGTAATTTCCCCGATAATTCAGGAGCGGCTGAATAATCAACGGTATTGGGCGTGCCATGATTGACGAATGTCAGCTTTCGGTTGCCATGACGGTCAAATATCAACAGATCCCTGACCCCGTCAAGGTTAAGATCAATTGCACAGAACTGGCAGGAATTCAGTCCCCCGGCCCAGGGATACTTTAGCAGTGCCCCCGACTCAGGGTTCACGATGCCCGGGAAGCCATGGATGGCCAGGTTCTGATCGACGCTGACAATGTCCTTGTATGCAGTGATATTTTGAGAAAATGAAGGATACCAGAAAAGAAGGAGTTGCAGGAAAAAAATAACCTCACAGGAAATCAGCCTGAAATGATGAACCGATAAGATGGGAGCCTCATTATTGCTTTGATTCTTCATCATGGGTTACAAAGTTACCAAAGTTTTCATACTTTTGAATCCTTGACCTGACCCATTTGCTAACCCCTAATGCCTAAAGCCTAAAGCCTAGAGCCTAAGTATGAGCAGAATCCTTGTTATCGATGATGAAAAAAGTATCCGGAACACCTTGCGGGAGATATTGGAATATGAAAAATATACGGTGGATGATGCTGCGGATGGAGCTACCGGATTGCTGATGGTGAAGGAGCATAAATATGACGCCATTCTTTGCGACATCAAAATGCCTAACATGGATGGAATTGAGGTGCTTACGCAGGTTTACGAGATGACCGATACCCCGGTCATCATGATATCGGGACACGGCACCATCGATACGGCAGTAGAGGCAATCAAGAAGGGAGCCTATGATTACATCTCGAAACCCCTTGACCTGAACCGGCTTTTGATCACACTGCGGAATGCACGGGACAGGACGACCCTCATTGACGAAACCAGGCTCCTCAAACGCAGGATCGGGGCAAACTATGAGATGATCGGCACTTCGGAACCCATGCAGCAGATCAGGAGCATGATTGCAAAGGTTGCCCCAACTGAAGCCCGGGTGCTCATTACCGGAGAAAACGGAACGGGAAAGGAGTTGGTGGCCAGGCACCTGCATGCTTTGAGCAGCCGGTCAACCGGACCATTCATCGAAGTCAATTGTGCTGCCATCCCGGCCGAACTGATCGAAAGCAACCTGTTTGGCCATGAAAAGGGTTCCTTTACCTCAGCCATTAAACAACATAAAGGCGATTTCGAGCAAGCCAGCGGGGGGACCCTCTTTCTTGATGAGATCGGCGACATGAGCCTCTCTGCCCAATCAAAAGTTTTGCGGGCACTCCAGGAAAATAAAATCACACGGGTAGGCGGTGAAAAAGAAATTCCGGTGGATGTTCGCGTTATTGCTGCTACCAATAAAAATATCCGGGAGGAGATCCGGAATAAAACCTTTCGGGAGGATCTCTATCACCGCCTCAGTGTCATTATCATTGATGTGCCGCCCCTGAATAAGCGGATTGAAGACATCCCGGTGCTGACCGATCATTTCATTACGGAATATTGCCTCAGTATGGGAAAAGCAAAGATGGAAATCACACCTGAAGCCATGGATGAACTGAAATCGATTCCTTGGAACGGGAACATCCGCGAATTAAAAAATGTGGTTGAACGCCTGGTCATCCTGTGCGACAGCGCCATCACGGCATCGGAGGTGAAGCGATTTACTGTCTACTGATTTCCCATATCAGAAAGGCTGCCTGTAATTTCTAAAATTTGACTTCAGGCCGGGGTTTAATAAAAAGGGGCAACACAATATTAATTATACTCCTGTGTGGTTTTACGTTAAGTGAGTAATAATTTCGTTTTCGGTTGATGGTTAACCGCAAATACACACCATACTTGCCATCTTTCCTCTGAAAACCCTTGATAATACTAATCTTTTAAAAAATGTATTTCAATTGTTTTACGTAGGTCGTGGAGCTGGAGGGATGAAAACCATAAATGGTTTAACCACCTGATTCAGTAAGATTTAAGAGGAAGTTTGAAAGTGCGCTGTGGCACATTTGTTTACGAAAAGGGTGAAAACAGCGCCGCCGCCGACTTTTTATATGGGAGGGATTTCAAGTTGTTTGCAGACTTTTTTACAAAGTAAATTTGAAAGCTCCTGGTGCCTGCCGATGGTTGATTGTTTTTGGTTTACAGGGTTCAGATAAATGGTATGGTTTGCTCCCTCTCGTAACATGATGCAGCCGTGTGCACGCAGATGTTTTAGGAACTCGCCCCTTTTCATAATGCCGGGTTCAGTTTCCGTTTGATGATTTTTCTTCCGGTATATTCCTGTAAGGTATTCTCCCTGTGAGTTGACATTACCAGGGTGAGTGCATCCAATAAATTCTCTTTCAACTCATCAATGGTTTTGCCCTGAGAAATGACTTCCGGGACCTCCGGAATCTGGCCCACATACCAACCATCATCACTTTTCTCGATCACAGCGGTAAAGTCTATCGGTTGCGGCTTATGTGTTTTTTTCATTTGAGGTGCAAATTTTGTAGATTATTCATGCAAATGCAAAGTTAATGAAAATCGGTCTTGAAATTATTTGACTTCATTCACCATTCCGGATTGTTTCCATCATTATGGTACGTGCCTCCAATAATTTTTCCTTCAACTTATCAATGGTCCAACCCTGGAATATCCTTTTCTGGTACTTTAGTTTCGAAAATGGATTTTATTTTAATCATGAAATTGTCAAATGCAAAATCATCATGATTACTTTCAAGGAAATCCAAAAATAAATGAATCAAAATCTCATATTTTTCCTTATCGATTATTCCATATACAATTCTTTCCCTACCTATAATAAATTTAATTGTAGCCGTCTGTACGTTTCTCATCCTCCTTTTTAGATCATCAATCACCTGTGTCATTTGGGTTATAATCTCCTGATTGGTCTCGTTACTTTTTTTCTGGGCTTCAATATCTTTTATGAAAATAGCCTCGGGATCCAAATCGAAAAAATGCCATATATCAACATCCAGGGCTTTAGAAATTTTTTCAAGAGTTTCAACCTTCATGGTTTGTTCTTGGATGGATCGGTAAAGACCAGGCTTTGAAATGCCAATTTTATCTGCCAAATCTGCAATACTCATCCTGTTTTGATCACAATACTCCTTTATCTTATTGAAATTCATAATGATATGATGTTAATAACTAAATATAGACAAATGTGTGCATAATGTGAAATAAAAATCTATATTTGTAGACTATTAATTCATTTATTAATTTTCAAATATAGCAAAAAGGAAAATCCATTCAAAACTAAATTTTATGGCAAACATGATTTTTTTACCAATAGAACAAGCCAGGCAAACGATTCGTGAGGCGGTCCGTGAAGAATTTGAACTCCTTGAAGCAAAGCGAAAGCGTCTCGCTGGGGTGAATTTGTACACAAAAAATAAAGCCGCTAAACGCCTCCATTTGCATTTTAATACCGTGAAGCGGCTCTGTGCTGATGGATTTATCAAAACGACAGCCTCTGGGCTTATAGAGGAATCAGAATTGGATCGGTACCTGGAAAATTCGTAAACAATTTAAATCTCATTCAAATGGAAACCGCACAAAACCTTGACCCTAGGAGCCAAACAATCTTTGGTCGTTTAGCAAAATGGATCCTATTTTTAACCGAAGATGATCCATCGAATGATGATCAGACGCCATCCCCACCAGCCCCACCGGTACTACCAGATTTGCCAGATATTTTCCCAGAAGTAACCCCGATTATAACACCATCAATTAATTGAAACTATGGCCATGGATCCATCGAAACATTCCGAGAAAGACTTGTGCGAACTGCGTTGTTCTTTGCGCCGTGAGCGAACACGTTTCCGGCGCCTAAAGTCGTGTTACCTGGAGCTAAAAAAAGCAAATCCTGAACTCCACATCGATTTTTTTGAAGATACTCTTGCTTTCCCGCAAGTTACTTTGAATAAGGCCATTCCTGAGGACCGGCTGCAGAAGGAGCTGATCGATGAACTCGCTCGTGTCATGGCTGATCTGCTCCGGTTCATGTCAAGGTATGATCACGTGCAGGCCGAGCATCCGGAGTTTAAAATATCTTTTATTGAATCCATTAAAAATCAATACGTTACTATGAGTTAACAATTACTGCCAATTATGAACGATCATTTCAACCTTGAGTTTTTTAATTCACTATTATTTGCAAACCTTTAAAATCTTAACAAAATGGAAATCAATGTTTTTGAAGCAAAACAACTTCTTGAGAAGAAGCTGAAAGGAATGCCGGAAATCGGAGTGAACGCTGATAATGACGGGAATATTGAACGTTCCCTCTTATCCTAACAGTTAAACCAAGAGCCGGGATAGGGGTCCCGGCTCACTTGTTTCACAATTTAAACTTGAAAAATATGAAATCAGAAAATCGACAACAAATATACGGCAAAAATGCCGTATTGCAACCCGGTTGGGTAAACATACAAGTACCACCTGAAGTGGCAGAATCGCTGAGTGAAATAATTCAGAATAGCAAAGTTCATCTACCCGATTTAGCGATGTTTTTAAGTAAGGATGTCTTTGATGCCCTCACTACTCTTTTTGATAATACCCCAGGAGTCAAAAATAGCTTCATAGATCTATTGTTTAAATTTCTGGATATGGACTCGTCTACCGAAAATAATTATTATGACCAAGACACCCATCTTCTTTTCCATGATATTTATCGCATACTATCTGCCTGTACGGAATATTTAGAAAACCGAAAAATGGAAGGAGGTCACGATGAATAGATCTTTAAAACAATCGCTTAGAGTTGTTTTTCGGAATTTTCCAGAGGTCACTGATACAAATGAAAAACCAAAAGAAGTCATTTCTTTTAATTCTGAACAATGTGAAATAATTATAATCTTTTTGCAAAAAATTTCTTTTGCGCGTTGGTCACATGTTGATAACATTAATCTTACGGGGCTTCATCACCCCTGCTGCCCAGTCCATTTTACTATTCATAGAGAAGGGATATCAACCGTTTTGGAGTTTAAAAATCCTATACTCATGCCATTTATGGAATATCCATCTTTTGCATTTAGGGCTGGAAAAGGTTGTTTGATTCCTTCAGTTGTTTTATCCAGGAGTCTTATAAATAATATTAAAGGAGGTAATCATGAATGACCAGGCTGATTGCACTGCAAAAATTTCGGAAGCAACTGCAGTGGAAATAAAACGGGACGTGGCGGAAATTCAGGCTTTGGCATTTGCGCTAATTTGCTCATTGGAGAACGAAGTCCACGGAGATAATATGAAAGAAATTATTGACGAACATTCGGAAGTAAGAGGATCCGGATGGATACGGTTTGACAATAAAGCTATGCTCCGGGTGTTTGGCCAGGCTTTTTATGAAAAATTCTTGGGCCTTGGTAATTACCTTGATTCTCTCAAAAAATTCAGAGATATTGATTAACAACCGGCCCCGGCAATTGCCGGGGCTTTTTTAGTAACCAAATAATCCAAAATTCAACCCAAATGAAAAAAGATGAATTATTGATTGATAATGTTGTACAGATTATGCAACTCCGGGCCTTGCTGAAAATATCCGGCGAATATTTGAATACAATGTATAAGAAGACCGAAACAGACGAT